>ERZ1031329.6-NODE-6-length-131388-cov-16.650994_pt1 | contig 131388 bp, 121 predicted proteins | sample MGYA00518053_ERZ1031329 | MGnify/ENA primary metagenome ERZ1031329 (study PRJEB33718, sample SAMN03159840) | human skin metagenome | collected 2014-02-25 | study: EMG produced TPA metagenomics assembly of the PRJNA266117 data set (Human skin bacterial metagenome... | reverse complement strand
AGAGGTTACGCCCGGGAAACCGGCAATTCCGGACACACTTTTTGTCGTTTAACCCTTCTTTTTCCCGACCAGGCCGCGGGGCGCGGGGGAGGGGCCCGGCTGGCCGCCAGCTGTGAAAACTGGGACGCAGGTGGCTTCGCGATAGGGGATTATAGGGTGCGGCCACTACACTAGGGCGAAGTTCAACCCGTCCCCCACGCGAATGCGAAGGTACATCTACCCGTGGCTACATTGCTTTATCGTCTTGGGCGCTGGTCTTTCCTCCATAAGTGGAAGGTCATCGTGGCATGGCTGCTGCTGCTCGCCGCCGTTGGCGGTGCCGCCGCCTTGCTGATGAAACCGATGACAAGCGAGTTCTCCATTAAGGGAACCCCGTCTATCGACGCCACCTATAAGACCATGGACCTCTTCCCAGAGGGCGGCAACCCTGCCAATTCACCCTCGGTCAACGTGGTCTTCAAGGCCCCAGATGGCCAGAAGCTTTCTGATCCAGCAAACCGCGAGGCCATCGACGCCACCATCTCCTACCTCGAAGACAACCTGAAGATGGGCGATACCACGCGCTTTGGCAACCCGCTTGAGGTCTCGCCCCGTCTGCAAGATCAGGTCATCCACCAATTCACGGATATGGGGCTGCCGGAAGCATCCGCCCGCGCTGATGCGGATAACCTCGCCATGGTCAACGATGACGAGACCATCGCATATACCACCTTCAATTTTGACGCCGAGTCGCCTTATAGCGTGGAGCAAGCAGATAAGGACACCGTCACGGAGGCGATGAATATCGCCCGCGACCGCGGCCTTACGGTCGAAGGCAATGGCGCCGGATTTGGCGATGAGATCGCAGTCAATTCCACCTCTGAGATCATCGGCCTGGGCGTCGCCTTCCTCGTGCTCATTTTCACCTTCGGCTCGCTGGTGGCCTCGGGAATGCCCTTGGTGTCCGCCGTCATTGGCGTGGGACTCGGCGCGCTGGGCATGTTTATTGCCACCCACTGGATTGAGCTCAATAACATGACCCCGGTTCTGGCCATCATGATCGGCCTGGCTGTGGGCATCGACTATGCGCTGTTTATTCTTTCGCGCTACCGCGCCGAGCGCCGCCGCATGGATGGGCCCGATGCCGCAGGCATGGCGGTGGGTACGGCCGGCTCCTCCGTGGTCTTTGCCGGCGCGACGGTCTTTACCGCGCTCTTCGCGCTTATCATTGCGCGCATTGGCTTCCTCACGGCCATGGGCTTGGCCGCCGCCGGCACCGTCGCGATCGCCGTCTTGGTCTCGCTCACGCTCATCCCTGCGATGCTGGGCTTGCTGGGCGATAAGGCCTTCAATGGCCGAATCCCCGGCGTGGCCGGCAACCCGACCCGCAAGGGCAAGCGCCGCCGCGGGCCCACCATGGGCAACCGGTGGGTGCGTTTAGTCCAGAAGGTGCCCGGCCTGGCTATGGCGCTTGTCGTGCTCTCCTTGGGGGCTATGACTGCGCCGGTACTCCAGATGGAGCTTGCCCTTCCGGCCGATACTACGTCGAACCCCGATACCACCCAGCGCAAGGCCGCCGACATCATGTCCGAGGGCTTTGGCCCGGGCGTTAACGGTCCTTTCCTCGCCGTGGTCGATGCCCACACGGTCAACGCGGAATCCGGCGCCTTGGCCCCGCTTGTCGACGCCCAGTCCCAACCCGAACCAGCCCCCGCTCCCGCTCCTGCCCCCGAAGAGGAGATGCCTGAGCAGCCGCAGGGGGACCAGCCCGCAGCCGAGCCGGAGATCGCCCCGGCCGCTGAGGTGGTGGACACCTCCGCAGATGCGGCCGACGCTGCCTCCCCAGAGGATAAGGCCGCGCTTGCGTCCTTCCTCTACACCGCAGATCAGCTCAAAGGCTTGGGCGGGGTGAAGCACGCACAGATTGTCGGACTGAGCCAGGACAAGCGCGCCGCACAGATCATGGTTACCCCGGAAACCGCGCCCACGGACGCCGCAACGGTGAACGTCGCACACGCGCTGCGCTCGGCCACCGGCGAGATCGAGGACGCCACCGGTACCGACATCGGCCTGACTGGCCTGACGGCCGTGCAGCTCGATATCACCGAGCGACTCGAGGAAGCCATGGTGCCGTACCTGGCCATCGTCGTGGGTCTGGCTATCGTGCTGCTGCTGTTGGTCTTCCGCTCCATCTTGGTGCCGCTGGTTGCTGGCTTGGGCTTCCTGCTGTCCGTCGGCGGCGCCTTCGGCCTGACCGTCCTGGTCTGGCAGGAAGGCCTGTGGAACCTGGTGCCCGCGCCGGGCCCGCTGATTTCCTTCATGCCCATCTTCCTCATCGGCGTGACCTTTGGCCTCGCGATGGACTACCAGGTCTTCCTGGTCACTCGCATGCGCGAGCACATCTCTCGCCACCCGGAGGGCACCGGCGGGCGGTATAGCGCCGTCGACGAGGCCACCATCACCGGCTTTACCCAAGGCGCCCGCGTGGTCACGGCCGCCGCCATCATTATGATTTCGGTCTTCGTGGCGTTTATTAACCAACCGCTGCCATTTATCCAGATCTTCGGCTTTGCCTTGGCCGCTGGCGTGCTTTTCGACGCCTTCTTCGTCCGCATGACCCTCGTCCCCGCCACCATGTTCCTCATGGGCCGCGCGACGTGGTGGATGCCCAAGTGGCTGGCCAAGATTCTGCCCACCCTGGACATCGAAGGCACCGCCCTGGAAGAAGAATGGGAAGCTAAAAACGCCACCCCAGCCCCTATCCCTGCAGACAAGGAAGAAGAATAGATATGGACTTGAGCTTCGACATCGGCAAGCGCCTGCCCGAAGGTCCCGGCAAGCACGGCCGCAGCGGTGTCATCCACACCCCACACGGCGATATTCAGACCCCGGCCTTCATCCCGGTGGCCACTAAAGCCACGGTAAAGACCCTGACTCCGGAGCAGATTCGCTCCACCGGCGCGCAAGCCATCCTGTCGAATGCGTACCACCTTTACCTGCAGCCAGGCCACGATATCGTCGACGAGGCCGGCGGAGTGGCCGAGTTCGAAAACTGGCACGGCCCGACCTACACCGACTCCGGCGGCTTCCAGGTGATGTCGCTGGGCGTAGGTTTCAAGAAGGTTCTTGCGATGGATATCGCGGAACTTAGCGATAAGGACATCCGCGCGGCAAAGAAAGAGCGCATGGCGCAGGTGGACGAGGACGGCGTGGATTTCAAATCCGTTATCGACGGCTCCAAGCACCGCTTCACGCCCGAGAAGTCCATGCAGATCCAACACGGGCTGGGTGCAGACATCATGTTCGCCTTCGACGAGTTGACCACCCTCGTCGATACGCGTACCTACCAGGAAGAATCCGTCGCGCGCACGCACCGCTGGGCCAAGCGCTGCCTGGATGAGCACGACCGCCTCACCCGCGAGCGCACCCACCGGCCGAAGCAGTCCCTGTGGGGCGTCGTTCAGGGCGCGCAGTATGAGGACCTGCGCCGCCAAGCCACCCGCGGCCTGCTCGACCTCGATCGCACCGCCCGCGAGGAAGGCAAGCGCGGCTTTGGCGGTTTTGGCATCGGCGGCGCGCTAGAGAAGGAAAACCTGGGCACCATTGTCGGCTGGGTTTGCGATGAGCTACCCGAGGACAAGCCGCGCCACTTGCTCGGCATCTCCGAGCCGGACGATATTTTCACCGCCGTCGAGGCCGGTGCCGATACCTTCGACTGCGTGGCGCCGACCCGCTTGGCGCGCCGCGGCGGCGTCTACACCCTCGACGGCCGCATGAACCTCACCAATGCGCGCTTCAAGCGCGATTTCGCTGGGGTCGACGAGGAATTCGGCGGCTACGTATCTGAGAATTACTCCCGCGCCTACCTGCACCACCTGCTGAAGGCGAAGGAATTCCTCGCTGGCACGTTGTGCACCATCCACAACGTGGAGTTCATGATTCGCCTGGTGGATAATATCCGCGCCGCCATTGACGGCGGCTACTACGAGGCCTACCGCGATGAATTCCTCGGCCGCTACTACGCCGGCAAGTAATCCTCGCGCTTCTTCACCCATTTGATGACCGCGGCCGTCACCGGCAGCATGACGGCCTCCATCAGGGTCTTCCACACGAAGCCCACGATGACGTAGTTAATAAACCCGCCCACGGTGTCCACGCCGATAACCGGCGCGGCGATGGCGCAAAACAGCAGCGTATCGCCGAACTCGCCCACCACGGTAGAGGCGATAAGGCGCGCGAAAAGGCCCTTTTCGCCCGAGCGCTTCTTCATCGCGGTCAGCGTCCAGGCATTGAGTAGCTGGCCCACGAGATAGCCGGCTAGAGAGGCGGCCAGAATCTGCGGCATCAAGCCAAGCGTGGCCGCGAAGGCCTCCTGGCCCTCGTAGAAATCGGCCGCCGGCAGCCAGATGGCGATATAGAAGCACACGGCCGCCAAGATGGCCATCGCGAAGCCGATGTAGACCGCGCGGCGCGTGGATTTAAAGCCATAGCACTCGGAGAGTACGTCGCCGACAATATAGGCCAGCGGGAATAGAAAGAAGGCGCCGTCGGTCACCAGCGGGCCGAGCTGGACGCCCTTGGTGGCGTTGATATTAGAAATCAGGAAGGTAACCACAAACACGGTGACCAGCCAGGGGTAGAGAGTAGAGCGGACGGGAATGAAGCGCACTCCAGCGCCGTTCGATTTTTCCATACACGCCATTGTGCCAGTCCGTAGACTGTGGGCATGAATTCCGCGACCACCGGCGCCGGCCGCTACGCGCCGAGCCCCTCGGGCGATCTGCACTTCGGCAACCTCCGCACGGCGCTTCTGGCGTGGCTTTTTGCCCGCTCGACGGGGCGGCGCTTTGTGGTGCGCGTGGAGGACATCGATAAGCAGCGCTCTTCCCAGGAATCTGCCGAGCGCCAGTTAACGGACCTGCGCGCGCTCGGACTGGACTGGGACGGCGAGGTCATCTACCAGCATGATCGCGACGCCGCCTATGAGCAGGCCTTGGCGCAGCTGCCCACCTACGAATGCTATTGTTCGCGTAAGGACATTCGCGAGGCCTCCCGGGCCCCGCACGCCATTCCCGGCCAGTACCCAGGCACCTGCCGCAACCTCACCGAAGACCAGCGCGCGGCCAAGCGCGCCGAGCTCGCGGCCCAGAACCGTCAGCCTGCCCTTCGCCTGCTTGCCGACGTCCCCACATTCACCATCCACGACGCCCTCCACGGCACCTATACCGGCGACGTCGATGATTTCATCCTGCGCCGCGGCGGCCAAGACACCGGCTGGGCGTATAACCTGGCCGTCGTCGTCGACGATGCCTTCCAAGGCATTGACCAGGTGGTCCGCGGCGATGACTTGCTCTCCTCGGCGCCGCGCCAGGCCTACCTCGCCTCGCTGCTCGGCATCGAGGCGCCGGAGTATATCCACGTCCCGCTCGTGCTCAATGAATCCGGTGAACGCCTAGCCAAGCGCGATGGTGCGGTGACTATGCGGGAAATGGGGGACGTGGGGGACGTCGTCAAGCAGCTGGCGGCCTCGCTGGGGTATAAAGCCGACAGCGCCGCAGAGCTGCTCGCGCAATTCGCGCCCGACCGCTTGCGCCCAGATCCCTATACCTGGCACGGGTAAAATCTGGGCCCATGGACGTTCTTCTGGTGCTCATTGGGCTCATGCTGCTGACCGTGTTCGTCGTCGCCATCGGTGACAAGATTGGGCTGCCGTGGCCGGCCCTGCTGACGATCATCACTGCCTGCGCCGTCTTCGTGCCGGGGCTACCCAGGTTTGAGCCGCCCACCGAACTCATCCTGCCCATCTTCCTGCCACCACTGCTGTGGGCGCTGGCCCGGCGCACCTCGTGGGGTGTTATCCGCGAACAATGGGTGACCATCCTGAGCCTTTCCGTGCTGTTGGTTGTCGCCACCACGCTGGCCGTTGGCTTCACGGCCTACGCCTTCTTGCCCGGCATTAGCCTGGCCGCCGCCATCCTCATCGGTGCGGCCATCGCCCCACCGGACCCCGTCGCAGTCGATGCCGTGGCCGAGCCCGCCGGCATCCCGCGGCGCATCATCACCACCTTGCAGACCGAAGGCCTGTTTAACGATGCCGCCTCTATCGTCGCCTTCAATCTTGCCTTGACGGCCGTAACCCAAGGCGATGATCTCTCCTTCGGCGGCGGTGTGCTGAATTTTTTCTACTCCGCATTCGTTGCGGGCGGCCTGGGCTGGGTCGTCGGCCGGCTGGTGGCGCTATTTATCACCCACGTCCACGACGTCACCGCGCGCAACGCGCTGACCTGGGTGACGCCATTTGCCGTCTACCTCATCGCGGAGGAACTCGGTGCCTCCGGCGTTATCGCCGTGGTCATCGCGGCCGTAGAACTTAATTCCCGGGCCGATATCCAGGCCGAGGACCGCCTATCCGGTCAGTCCTTCTGGGAGACCATCGAGCTGCTCTTTACCGGCGTGGCCTTCGGACTCATTGGCCTGACGGTCAATACCGCCATCGGCGAAGTGGGCTCGGACCTGTGGCATTCGGTGGTCGTGGGCGTCATCTTGTCCCTCGTGGCCTTTGTTGTCCGTTTGGTGTGGATGTATGCCTATTACCGCATCAATGTCTCTCGTGGCCGCCCACGGGTTGCGCCGCTGCGCCTGCAAGAAGTACTGCTGATGACGTGGTCCGGCATGCGTGGACTTGTCACTTTGGCGCTGGTTTTGTCCATCCCGGCGGGCGTGTTTAGTTTCCACCATGAGCTCGCCGTCATCGCGTTGACGGTCTTGCTGGCCACGATGGTGGTGCCCGGCCTGCTCTTGCCGTGGTTGATGGAGCGACTCGACCTCACGGAAGCCTCCCAGATCGCCAGCGATAAGATGCGCGCTGCCGTGGTTGCCCGTGCGCGTGCGGCCAGCATCGAGGCACTGTCGAATTTCCGGCCGGATGGGCATATCGCCCCCGACGCCGAAAAGGTGGATCCAGAAATTTCCGCCAACGTTATCCAATGGCTGGAAGACCGGATTGGTGATGGCGAGGATGTTTCCGAAGACTCCCGCAAGCAACGCGCCTGGCAGTTCCGCCACGTAGCTCTGGAGGCCCGCCGGACCGCTCTGACGGCGGCACAGGAGGAGCTGCTGCGCATGCGCGGCTACCGCGCCTATAACCCGGCCATCGTGGACGAGGTGCTGGAAGAAATCGATCGCATGGTCCTGGGCACCAAGCGCCACTAGGCTGGGCGGCATGAATGCCTTCGATTATGCGCAGCTTGAGGACGCGCTGGATTATCTCTATGACTTCCTCGACCAGGATCTGGCGGATCGCGTGCGCGCCGAGCGCGAGTTTGTGCCGGCCGGGCTCGAAGGCCTGCTTGCCGACGATTCCCTCGACGACTACGTCTGGCTGTGGATCAAAGACTCAGGCCCGAACGGCTTCCGGCAGTACCTGCGCGACGGAGGCTATCCCGAGGCCGAGGTCGCCCAAGCCTTCCTTTGGGCGCGCACTGAGTGGGGAATGAACACCCCGCCGCACATAGCGTGGCTTAAAGAAGATGGCTACGAACCGCCGGTCATTGATTAGCGGCTAGCGCGGCGTCGGCTAGCGCGGCCGAGCGCAGGTATAACAAAAATCCCGGCTCCGTTGCTATGTAGCAGGAGCCGGGATTTCCTGTGGCGGAGGATGTGGGATTTGAACCCACGAGGGGCGTGAACCCCGCACGCGTTCCAGGCGTGTGACATAGGCCGCTAGTCGAATCCTCCGAGAAGAAACATTAGCAGCCGTGGCAATTATTTTACCAATCGCCAGGTCAGAGTGTATTTTCGGGGAATTTTAACCGTTGCGTGGTGGCTATGTATCGAGAGTGGTTCCTGCGAGCGGCGGAGGGCTGCGCGGCCGGAGTCCCATTTGGCTAAACCGGCGCTCGGGCGTTAGAGTAAGTGGCAGGATTCCGCGTGGCGTCCATCCTCTGAACTCCCCCAGGGCAGGAATGCAGCAAGGGTCAGGAGGCTCTGACGGGTGCGCGGGGTCCCCTTTTTGTATGGCGTGCGTTACTATTGGGGGCTAAAAGTCGCCCTATACATGGAAGGTAGACATACGCATGTCGCTTCTTACTTTGGAATCGTCCGAACTAACTGAGCTCGCCGCTCAGGTCCGTAAGGACTACGAGGACCTTAAGGCTAAGGGCCTGAAACTGGATTTGACCCGCGGCAAGCCAGCGAAGGCGCAGCTAGACCTCTCCAACGATCTCCTCGCCCTGCCAGGCCTGGGCCATTACACCGACGCGGCCGGAAACGACCTGCGTAACTACGGCAACCAAAAGGGCATCAAGGAACTGCGCGACATCTGGGGCAAGCTGACCAACATGGACCCCGAGCTGCTCGTGGCCGCAGATTCTTCCTCCCTGAACATCATGTTTGACCTGATTTCTTGGGCGTTCCTCTTCGGCACCAATGACTCCGCGCAGCCGTGGAGCAAGGAAGAAAAACTCAAGTGGATCTGCCCAGTGCCGGGCTATGACCGCCACTTTGCCATCACGGAGCAATTTGGCTTCGAGCTGGTGACGGTACCGATGGAGGAAGACGGGCCGGATGTAGAGGCCGTCGAAAAGCTGGTGGCGGACCCGACAGTCAAGGGCATGTGGGTGGTGCCGATGTTCGCCAACCCCACCGGCGCTGTGATTTCTGAGGATAAGGCTCGTCGCCTCGCCCGTATGCAGGCCGGCGCACCGGATTTCCGCATCGTGTGGGATAACGCCTACGCCGTGCATACCTTGACTGAAGAATTCCCGGAAATCCTGCCGATTCTGGATATCGCCGCGGAAGAAGGCCACCCGAACCGCTTCTGGGCCATGTCGTCCACCTCGAAGATCACCTTCGCGGGCGCGGGAGTGGGTTTCTTCGGCACCTCGGAGGATAACCTCGAGTGGTACCTAGAGCACGCCGGTATTCGCGGCATCGGCCCGAATAAGATTAACCAGCTGGCGCACCACGAGTTCTTCGGCTCCGCAGAAGGGGTGCGCGCGGTGATGCGCCGCCACGCCGCGCTGATTAAGCCGAAGTTCGATGCGGTGCTGCGCATCCTGGAAAAGCGCCTGGGCGAGTACGAGGTGGCGCAGTGGACCAACCCGAAGGGCGGCTACTTCATCTCCCTCGACGTTGTCGACGGCACTGCCAACCGCGTCTGGGAGCTTGCGCGCGACGCCGGCATCCTGCTTACCCAGGCTGGTTCGGCCTTCCCTTATGGCCAGGACGACAATGACCGCAATATTCGCCTCGCCCCAACCCTGCCGCCGCAGGAAGAGGTTGAGGCGGCGATGGACGGCGTCGCTACCTGTGTGCTGCTTGCCGCCGTGGAGAAGTTGGGGGCCTAAAATCAACGCCGACGAGTCTGCCCTGTGGCTGAGCGAGATTATCCCGGCTCCGCTGGAGTTCCGCTACGTCGATGAGCGCCGGCTAGGCCTCGCCGCGCTTGCCGACGCCCAATCGCTCGCCCTCACCACCACCTTCAACGCCACCGACACCGGCCTGCAGAGCCAGGACGACGGCACCGATGTGCGCTGCGAGCTGTTGACGGTGGCGCGCACCGGGCAGCCTGAGGTGGCTGCCGCCGTCAACGCCGCGGCCGATACTTTCGAAAAGGCCGACGGTCTGCTTCCGGCGCAGCCGGGCGTGATGCTGCCCTCCATCCTCGACGCGCCGGGAATTACCGTGCACCACGGACTCTTCATCGCGCCGTACCTGTGGGGCGGGCAGACCCCGCAGTTTCGCGAGGATGGCCGCCTAACTCTCATCCTGCAGCTGGTCATGCTGACAGATTCGGAATATGCGTTTGGGGTAGAAGAGGGCGTCGGCAAGCTGCAGGGGGCAGTGGCCGAGCAGGGCATTGACCTGCTGGACTGGTCGCGCGAGGGTTAGCCGGTAAACTGGCTAACCGTGGCTTTATACCGGAAATACCGTCCAGCAACGTTTGCGGAGGTCGTGGGCCAAGAGCAGGTCACCACGCCGCTATCCGCCGCCCTCGATGCAGGGCGCATCAACCACGCCTATCTCTTTTCCGGCCCGCGCGGCTGCGGCAAGACCTCCTCGGCGCGAATTATGGCCCGTTCGCTCAATTGCGAGCACGGGCCGACCTCGACGCCGTGTGGCAAGTGTGATTCCTGCGTCTCCCTGGCTCCCGGCGGCCCCGGAAACTTGGACGTGACGGAGCTTGACGCCGCCTCGCATAATGGCGTGGAAGACATGCGCGAGCTGCGCGATCGCGCCTACTATGCACCGGCCGAATCGCGCTACCGCATCTTCATCATCGACGAGGCGCATATGATTTCGCCCTCCGGCGCTAACGCGCTGCTCAAGGTAGTGGAGGAGCCGCCGGAGCACGTCATTTTCATCTTCGCGACCACGGAGCCGGAGAAAATTATCGGCACCATTCGCTCGCGTACCCACCACTATCCCTTCCGCCTGCTGACCCCGCCGGCCATGAAGGGCTTGCTGCAGCGCACCGTCGCGGCCGAGGGCGTGCATGTCGAGGACGCCGTGTACCCCATGGTCATTGAGGCAGGCGGTGGTTCCCCGCGCGATACGTTGTCCCTGCTGGACCAGCTGCTAGCCGGTGCCGGGCCCGATGGCCTGACCTATGACCTCGCCCGGCCGCTTCTGGGTGTCACCGATGTTTCGCTGCTTGACGACGCCATCGAAACCCTCGCCAACCAAGACAAACCCGGCCTCTTCGCGATGGTGGACCATGTCATCGAGGCCGGCCACGACCCGCGTCGCTTCGCTATCGATTTGCTCGACCGCCTGCGCGATCTGATGATCCTGCAGGCCGTGCCCGGCGCTATCGAGGCCGGCCTCGTCTCCGCGCCCACCGACCGCGCTTCTGTGCTTACCGCCCAGGCGCAGCGTTTTTCCGGCCCGCAGCTGACCTACTTGGCTTCCACGGTCAACGACCGCATCAGCGATCTCACCGGCGCGACTTCGCCGCGCCTGCTGCTGGAAATCATGTGCGCGCACCTGCTTATCGGGTCCACCGGCCCCGCGGCCGCGCCCGGAGCGCTCGTGCCTGCCGGCCCTGCGACCCCGGGTGGTGCCGCCGCGGCAACCTCAGCTGTCGCAGGTGCCCAAGACCCCCAATCCGCCGCGGCCGCCATTATCGCGCGCCGTCGCGCCAAGTCCCAGGAGCAGCACTCCGCTGGCTCTGATGGCTCTGAGCCCGCCGCCCAGCCGCAGCCTCAGACCCAGACCCCGGCTAATACTGCGCAATCGTCCGCCGAGCAGCAAAACCCGCAGCAACAACAGCGGCCGCAGGTAGAGCCGCAGCCGCAGTCGGAGTCGGAGGCGGAGCCGCAAGAGTCCCAGGATCCGTGGCAGCGCGAACGGCGCATACCGCAGTCGGCGCCAGCCCAGCAGGAGCAGCGCGAGCCATTGGAGAAACCCGTACCGGCCCGCGCGGAGGAATCCGCCCAGGAAGCAACGGCGCGATCTGGGGGCCAGCCCGCTGCGGAGACGGCGTCGGAAATGGTGTCGGAATCGGCGCAACCGCAGGCAACGCAAGAGCCGGAAGGCGACTTCGCGGAAGCCGTGAGGGAGAAATGGGTGGCGTTGAGGGGGAGCGTCGGAAAGCGGAATAAGGTAGCGGAAATTATGCTTGCCGAAGCCCGCGTGCTTGGCTTCCGCGATGGCACGCTGACGCTGGGACACACCACCGGCGCCCTGGCCGAGCGTATCAACGCGCCCGCCAATAATGCCGTCATCGTGGAGGTGCTCAAGGAGGAGTTCCAGCGCGATGTGGCCGTGACCTGCGTGGTGGGCACTGACCCGAAGACCGCCGGTTTCAATGCCCCACGGCCGGCGCAGCGCAAGGAGGCGTGGACACCGAATCAGCCCGCGCGCGAGCCTGCCGACGACCAGGAGGCGGAGAGTAAACAGGAAAACACGCCGGGCTGGCGCTCGCGCATCGCACGGGCGACGCAGGCCGCTAAGCAGCGCGATGAATCGCAGTTCAGCAACGGCGTGCCGCTGCCGCCCGAACCCGAGCCGGAGACTTATGAGGCGCCGCCCGAGGAACCGCCGGCCTATACCCGCGATGACGAAGAACGCGACATGATGGAGGCCGCGCAGTCCACCGGCGAGATGGATCATCGCAGCGCTACCGAGGTAGCTATGGAATTGCTGGAGCGGGAACTAGGCGCGCGGCGTGCCTAAGCGGCGAGCACGGTACACTCGGGCGGTAGCGAAATTTAAAGTTGATTTAGAAAGGAAACACCATGGCTGACCAAGACCCAATGCAGCAGGCAAATGACATGAACGACCTCATCGCGCAGGCCGCGCAGGTGCAGGCGGATCTGCAGAAGGCGCAGGAAGAAATCCTCGCTACCAACGTCGAGGGCCAGGCAGGCAATGGCCTGGTCAAGGTGACCATGACTGGCGGCGCCGAGCTCGTGGACTTGCAGATTGATAAGTCCATCGTGGATCCAGAGGACGTCGATACGCTGCAGGACCTGGTTATGGGCGCGTTCAAGGAGGCCCACGCTGCGGCCGGCCGCCTGGCACAGGAGAAGATTGGCCCGCTGTCCCAGGGCATGGGCGGCCAGGGCGGCCCGTCTTTTGAGGATGTCTTCGGCGGCAACCAGTAGCCCGCGCGATACGATATAAGGCCGTTGCCCCGGGGTGGGGCGGCGGCTTTTGCCGATTTTGGGAGTAATTGATGTTTGAAGGACCTCTGCAAGACCTCATCGACGAGTTTTCGCGCCTGCCGGGAATCGGCCCGAAGTCGGCGCAGCGCATCGCGTTTCACGTTTTGCACATGGAGCCCGAGGACATCGAGCGCTTGCAGAACGCGCTGGGCGCGGTGCGCGACGGCGTGACCTTCTGTCGAATTTGCTGCAATATTTCGCGTGAGGATGTCTGCCGCATCTGCATTAACTCGCAGCGCGATGCCTCTACTATCTGCGTGGTCGAGGAGCCTAAGGATATCCAGGTCATTGAGCGCACCGGCGAGTATGAGGGCCGCTATCACGTCTTGGGCGGCGCGCTGGACCCGCTGGCGAATGTGGGTCCGCGTGATTTGAATATCTCTACACTGTTGCAGCGCCTAGGCGGTGTGTTGCCGGACCGCGAGCTTGCAGACTCTACCCCCGAAGCCCCGCTTTACGACGCCACCCCCACCATCCACGAAGTCATTCTCGCCACCGACCCCAATACCGAGGGCGAGGCCACCGCCGCATACTTGGTGCGGTTGCTACGTGACTTCCCTGATTTGAAGATCACCAGGTTGGCCTCCGGCATGCCGCTCGGAGGCGATTTGGAGTTTGTGGACGAGCTCACCTTGTCTCGCGCGCTTTCCGGCCGCCTGACCATATAGCACGTTGAGCGCCCCGGCCAGTACTGGGCGAATGCGGAGCTACAGCGGCTAGGGCACGGCGGCCGTAGGCCCGGTGCGCGCGCGACCGGTAAATACCGGCGGGCCATGCGCCTCCTTTGTCGTCGTGCTGCATCTGCTGCTGCGCCCGCTGCGCCTGTTGTCGGGTTCGTTGCTGTTCCCTATGCGTGTATGCCTGTCCTGGCTAGCGGGCGGGAGCCAGGCGATCCGGCCCCGAATGCGCGCCATCCGGCCGCGGCCCGGCAGCCCGTTGATGGAGTTGTGGTACGGGCACAATAGCGTCATGTTCTCAGGATGGGTGTGGCCGCCGCGGGAGTATTCGATGAGGTGGTGGGCTTGGCATTCGGAGGCGGGGCGTCGGCAAGCGGGCCAGGCGCAGCGGGCGCCTTCGGCCTCGAGCATGCGGCGTTGCTTGGCGGAGGCCTGCCGGGTGCGGTAGAGGTTGACTGGGCCGCGCTCGGGATGGATGAGCGTGAAGAGTCCCGCGCCGGCTAGGGTGCGGCGGACTAGTTCGGCGCCGGTGATGGTGGCGCCGTTGGTCATAGCGAGGCGGATATCATCGCCGTTTCCGGCGAGGATTTTCAGGTAATCCGGCAGCTCGATGATGACATTGGTAGTCACGGTAGCGGGCGCGGTGACGCGGGAGCCGTTAAGCCAGGCTAGCGGGTCGGATTTAGCGGCGGCCCAGATATCGGCCATTTGTGCGGCGGGGCCGGTGAAACTCAGGGTGGTTTTCTCCCCGTGCATAATCCGGCGTCCGCCGTCTTCGCGCTCGGGCGGAGGGTTGAGTTCGCGCAGCAGACGGGTAGCCGCGCGCGAGACGTGCGCGGTGGTGCCGGCGGTGGCGCAGAGCTGCTCGCGGAATTGCCAGCGCTTGGTAGGGTCGCTAATGCTGCGCGAGCGACGGGCGATGAGCGCGAGGGTCTCTAGGCAGTGGTGATTGCGGCGCGCGGCGGCCAGCGCGCGGGCTTGGTAGCGCGAATGGCTGGTGGGCGAGAGAAAGGCCGCGGCGGTCCGGCGCAGGGTGCGCGCTTGGTCCGCGGGCAGGGGCAGGCTGGAGGCGGCGTGGGCCTCTTCGAGAAGATCCACGCCGCGCTTAGCGATGTCGCCCAGCTGCTCCAATAACGTCATGCCCCGCAGCCTATTGGCGTGGGATGCGCGGCTACAAGGGGCAGCGGCCGGGCCTGTGGATAACTCGGGGGTTTAGGGCCGTCCGGTGAAGTTATCCACAGGCTTGGGCCTATCTTTGGGAGCGCGGGGGCTCGGAGGCGTTGAAACGTTCGACGCGCAGGCGGTCAACGGCCGGAATTTCAAGCGGCTCAAGATCCGCGAGGGTCACGCCCATCGCTTGGGCGAGGAGGAGATCGGCCAGCTGCGGGTTTCGGGCCAGCGCCGGGCCGTGCATATAGGTGGCGATGACGCTGCCTTGGACGGCGCCTTCGTAGGTGCGCTGGGTGGAGCCATCGGCAAGGTCGGCGGTGGCGGCCTGGTCTGCATTGCCATTGCCACGGGTGAGCGTGCCGAGGGGCTGCGCGGAGGGGCCAAGGATGGTGGCGCCCAGGTGGTTTTCAAAACCGGTCAGCGGCTCGGTGAGGTCCGCGGTAACGCCAGCGCGGGTGGGTTTGGAAGCCACCTCGCCGATGGCACGGTCCTGCATGCCGGCCGTGGTGGCATCGAGCAGGCCGACGCCGTCGATGATGCGGCCGGAGGCGCGGAAGGACTCGCCCAGGACCTGCAAGCCAGCACAAATGGCAAAGACCGGGCGGCCGGCGTTGGCGGCGCGGCTCAGGCCGCCATCGGAAATCAGGTGGTCCGCGGCTAGGATCTGCGCGGTATCTTCGCCGCCGCCGAGGGTGTAGATATCCAGTGTCTCAGGCACGGGCTCACCCAAGCGGATCGGGTGAATTTCCGCCTGTAGGCCGCGCATGCGGGCGCGCTGGCGCAGGACGAGGGCGTTGCCGTCGTCACCGTAGGTACCGAGGACGTCGGGAAGCACTAGGCCGATATTAAGCATTGGTGGCCTCCTTGGAAAGCGCCTTCTTCAAATCGCGGAAGGCAGTGTAGTTGGCGAGGACCTCTATGCGACCCTCCGGGCAGGCGGCGAGCGCATCGAGCGGATCCGGGATGAGCTCGTGGGAGATATCGGCGTAGACCAGGCGCACAGCCAGGTCGGTGCCGCGCTCGCCGGCGGCCTTCACGCTGAGGCCATTGAAGCCTTCGAATTTCACGTCCCACAGCCAGGACATGTCAATGCCATCGGCCACCTGGCCGTTGGTGGCGATGACCAAGCCATCGGCGCTGCGGTCCACCATGGACAGCGCTTCTTGCCAACCGGCCGGGTTCTTGGCCAGCAGCAAGCGAATCTCGCGGCCGCGCCAATGAATGGTGGAGTAGCGACCGGCCACATCGTCGATGCTTTCGGCAGCCGCAATGGCTTTGTCGAGATCCACGCCGAAGCCTGCGACGGCGGCAGCGATGGCCTGTGCCGCGTTGCCCCGGTTGGCACGGCCGGGCAGCGCCAGGTTCAGGGGGCGTTTAGCGGTGGGGGTGATAATGCCATGCTTATCGACGCCCCACGTTGGCTGCGGCCGGCGGAATTCGCGGCCGTCGGCAAGCGGCTTGACGGCGTACCAGTCATCCTCGGTGCGCACGACGTGCCCGCCGGTGCGCGGGCAGGTAACGGAATCGCCGAGCCAGCCGGCGCCGGCCGAAACCCAGATGACATTCTTGGCGTCATAGGCCACGGAGGTCATCAAAACGTCATCGCAGTTGGCGATGACGAGCATGTCTGGGTGAGCCTCCACGGCGCCGCGCAGAGCCCGCTCGATCTTATTAATCTCGCCCACGCGGTCGAGCTGGTCGCGGGTGAGGTTGAGCAGAACCAGCGCCTTCGGGTTCAGGTTATCGGCTACGTGGGGCACGTGGAGCTCGTCCACCTCGAGTACCAGGTGGGAGGCGTCCTTGCCGGCCATGAGTGCGGAGATGATGCCGGCATCCATGTTGTCACCACCGTCGTTGGTGGCTACGGTATGCTCGGCGCGGACTGCAGCGGCCAGCATGCGGGTGGTGGTGGACTTGCCGTTGGTGCCGGTCACCAGCACGGCCGGGCGCCCACCGCCCAGGTTGGTCATGATGGAAGGGTCAATGGCATTGGCGATTAGACCACCGATCATTCCGCCGGCGCCACGGCCGGTGGCGCGGGAAGCGGTGGTGGCCAGCTTCGCGGCGGTAGTGGCGGTGGTGGTGCGCAACTTCCTCAGCGCACCCGGGACTCTAAAACTCATGTCCCCTAGGGTAGTCGCGCGGGCGGCTTAGTCGTTCTTTTTCCCCGCCGAGCCGCCAGAATTTCGTCGGCCTCTGCCGCGACCACCGCGGCCGCCCCGGCGACGGCGGCGCTTTTGGTTCTTAGCGCCGCCTTTTTTGTTGTTGTGGGAAGAGCGTTGGGGCCGGGGCGTGGGTTTGCCGGATTCGGGTTCCGGGACGGCGTCTTCGATGCGGGTGAGGGCGTCAAGAAACGCGGTATCGGACATCAGCGGAATGCCCTTGCGGTGGGCGTGCATGGGTTTTCCCACCAGGTTAGTGGTCACGTTGCACACGACCAGCGAGGATTCGCGGGTGAGCTTCTCGGAATAATTGAGCTCCTCACGCATGAGCGCGGCGATGATGGTGTCCGGGTCCTCGAGGATTTCCGGAGCGACTACGATTTCCATGCCGCGGCGCAGTTCCTTGCCCGGCTCGTATTTGCCGGGGTTGTGGTGTTGAACGGGGGCTTCGGCAGCGTCGACGCGCACGTGGGAGCGTTGCAGGCCGAAGCGGTCGGCGCGCACCTCCTCGGGCGCATAGCTGCGCACCGTGCCGCCTCGTTGCTTGCGGTAGAGCGCGATGAGTAGTTCGGTTTGTTCGCGCGAAGTCTCGGGTTCGGGCCGCTTGGCGCGCTCCACCGAGGCCTGTGGCGAAGCGTCCAAGCCGCTCTGCTTAGCGACGCCCCCTAAACGCACATCATTCGACCGCACCTGCTGCGCATAGGAGGTGGCCAAAGTATCGATGATGCGGACAGGGGTGGGTACGTGTCCGACCTTCTGGCGGCGCCGGCGGCCCTTGTTGCGGCCGCGGTTGCGCGCGCGATTTTGGCGGGCGGCGGCCATCATGGCGCGGCGGGCTTCAGCGACGAGAAAACCCCAGGTATAGGGGAGATCGTGGACGATGAGTGTGCGGCCGTCAATAAGCTTGTCCAGCGATTTGAGGATCTTGCCAAAAGCTGGCGCCTGCTCAATATCGGTGGTGCTCAGCCCGTGGAGGTGGCGCGGCCCGGCATCGATATCGGGCTTGAGGACGGCGTGGAATTGCTGGCCCTGCTCGCTGGCGTCGTTGAACGCAATGGCGTCGATAGTAACGATGCGCCCGGTGCTGGGGTGAATGCCGGTGGTCTGGATGGTCAGCGCCACATAGGGAAAGTCCGCTGCGTCGTTGGGCGAGTCGGCCTGCTGCGGCTGTTGCTGAGCCGGTGAGTGCGGTTTCGGTTTCGGCTTGGGTTTCGGGGCGTCTGGCTCCCCGGAGGCACGGACCGCACGGCGGGGCTTAGTGCGGCGCTGTTCCATGCCTGGTTTGGGCGCTGTGGACCTGGCCGCGTGGCGCGAAGCTACCGTCGCGGGCGACGGCGCTGGGGCCGATGCCGACGGGTGCTGCGGGGAGGGGCCAGGTGTGTTGTTCATTAAACTCAGTGTAGTATCCCGCATTTCGGGCAGGGGGACAGGGCGCGCCGCTTAATCTTCTACAACGACGACAATGACCTTCGGCGGGGTTGTTTGTTCCTCAGGTTCTTCAGGGCGCCCCGGTGCCTCTGGCTGCTGCGGTTCAGCCGGCTCTTCCGGCTCTTCCGGCTCTCTCGGTTCTTCTGGTTCGAGCGGTACGAGGGGCTCATCCGAGCCGTCCGGCGCGCCGCGGTCTGCCGTGGGCAGTTCCGGTTCGACCTCTGGTTCTGGCTCCGGGGTGGGCACGATTTCCGAGCCAGGGATCGTCGTCGTTGGGACAGTAGTTTCCGGCTCTGGCGTTGGCTCGAGTTCGGAACCTGGGATAGTGGTGATCGGCACGGTGCTATCCGGTGCCGGCTCAGCCTGGGGCTCCGAGGTCAATAACGAAGACGTCGTTGTAGGCGCAGTCGGCTCCGCAGGCGTTGGCTCTGAGGACTCTGGTTCGGGCAGTGTCGTCTGTTTATCCGTCGAGGTGGTGGCGCCGGCTTCAGTTGTGGTCGTTTCAGCCGAAGTCTTTTCCGAGGTAGGCGTATTTGAAGTAGGTAGGTCGGACGGCTCGGCAGGTGCGGTAGCCTCCGTCGACGTCGTGTCCTTCGATGGTGACGTCGAAGTTGCAGAATCCGTAGATGCCGTGGTCTGCGCGGGCTCCGTGGTCTGCGTTGTCTGGGAAGGCTCGGCAGATGACGAAGACGTGGAGGTTGCGGTGGGCTCCTTGGCTGCTAGCTGCGGCGCCGGCTCAGAGCTGGAAGATGGCGCCGCCGCCGGAGTCGAAGCCGGGGTCGATTCGACGTTACTAGCCGCAGCGGCGGCGGCAGCGGCCGCGGCGGAGGCGGCGCGGGAAATTGCCTGGGAATCATGGCCCTGGTGCTCGCCACGGTGCTTGTCGTGGTGGCCGGCGGCAGGGGTCGTGGCACGGTCAGTCTGAGGGGTGTGCGTCGGCCGCGCCTGCTTAGACGGTTGGGGCGCGGAGGCGTGGCGGTGATGCGATGGTGTCTTTGAAGGGGCGTCGGCAAGCGGGTGCTGGGTCGCGGAAGTCGCGCGGGATGGCGCGGCGACACCGCTGGTGGGGCCAGCATCGTGGATGCGGGGCGTGGCGGGGCGCGCGGGGCGCTTGGGGCCATTGCCATCGAAATGGGAAGAATCGTCGGTGGAGTGGGTGCTTTCCGGAACGGGCGCGGTGGAATGCGAGTGGGTGTCCGAAAGAGCTTCGTCCTCACTAAGCATGTGGGTAGCCACGGTGGCGCCGCCACCAACTAGCACGGCGACCCCGGCTGCGGCCAGCAGATTCGAGGTCAAGGCCCCAGAAGCGCCGGCGGCACTGGCGGCAGAGGTGATGCCAAAACCACTTGCGGAGGAGGTGCCAGCGGCAGAGATTCCGGCAGTGGGGCCGCTGGGAACGCTGGTTGCGGCCTGTGCGCGGGCTGCGGTGGCCGCGGACATGACGGCGGCGCCACCGGCGACAACGCCCAGAACTAGGCCGGCGTGGTGCCTATTGGCAGCGTTGTGCGCGTAGATGGTCAGCGCGGGGCGGTCATCGGCGTCGTAGTGGAAGTAGCCGTGGGCAATGGCGAGGCGGCCGGATTTGGTGCAGTCGAGCACGGCGGGGGCAATCTCGCGGGCGGCCTCGCGCGGGAGGGAACCTAAAAAGATGCTATTGACATAGACATCAACGGTATTTCGCCGCAGGAAACCACGGGTGCGCAAGGAGACGAGGTAGTGCTCGTCGGAATGCGGAAAGCCAGTGACGTCCTTGGAAAACTCCGTCAATGTGGCGGCAGCCTCGCCCGGCAGCATGGTCCAGCGCTGCGCCGGCGGGTTATTGGCGGGGATGCACAGGTGCGGTGCCGGCAGGAGCAGGTTGAGTGTGGGCCACTCTTCGCCGGAGGCATCTGTCATGCTTACGTGGGCGGTGGCGCGTGGGCGTAGGCCGGCGCTGAGAACCCAGTCAAAGAGTGCGTAGGCCTGGGAATCGGCGGCGCTGAGGCGGCCAAGGAGAGAATCGCCGATCCACACCGCGAAGCCTTCCTGGGCGGTGCGGGGGCCGAGCTCCGCAGAGAGGTAACCGCCTTCCGCGGCGGTGGATTCGAGCAGTTCGCTGAAAACTTCTGGCGAAACATCCTCGACGGGCAGATTATGGATCACGCCAAAACCGTGGTCAGGGACCACGTAGGTGGCGGAATCCAGCGAAGTCATTGGGACCTTTCGATAGGGGGGGGTAATAGTAACACTGTATTTTAGGCACTGCCGTGGGCCATTTCCAATTTCCCCGGCCGGTGAACAAGGGTGTTATCCTGCCCGAAAGTTTTACAGAATAAAAATGAGCACGGCGATGAGCGCTGCAATCACCAGTAGGGCCATGACGGCGGGCCACCACCGGCGGCGGGGTGCGGGGTCATCGGTGCTTATGGCGCGGAAGCTCGTAGTTTCGAAGGTTTCCGTGGCGGCGGGGGAGGTAGGGGCGGCGTCGGCAAGCGAGGCTTCCTTCGAATCCGGCAGCGGCGCCCCCGCGTAGATGCTGAGCACGCGGCCAGTGCTGCGCGGCGCATGGTAGGCGTGGGCCAGGGTTATGCCCTGCTTGGCGACGTCCACCCCTTCCAACCGCCCCACAAACTGCGGGCCCAAATAAGCATCGGTGCCGGAACCGGTGGTGCTGGGTGAGAGCGTAACCAATACGTGCATGCGGGCGTGGGCGGGAATGTCCAGATCTGTGGGGAGATCGGCGATGTCGATGGGTGGGGCATAGCCCAGCATTGTCCACGGGCCCGCTGGCGGATTATTCGCCGGCAGGCAAAGGCCCGGCCGGGGCAGCAGCAGCGACAGAGAGCCATCGGGCTGCGGCGCGGCGGTAGCTGCAGGGGTCAGCCCGGCGCGAAATAGTAGATCTATTTCGGGATACTCCGCGCGGTCGGCGCTGGTGATGTGCCCGATGGTGGAGTCGGTACGCACCTCCAACCCGCCGTCTGGGCGGGGTGCCAAGGTGACGGTGAACTCTCGGTTTTCCTTCGTCTGCGCATCATAGATGGGCAGGGCCTGCACGGCGCCCAAGCCACGGTGCGGTATGAGGTAGGTAGAAGAAGGCATACCCACCCTTCTACCACGCCGGGCCGCGGCGCCGGCGAGCAGGCCTAGGCCAGGGCGCGGTTGACGGCGGAGTTAATCGCGTTGATGGAAGCCCGCGTGGTGGACCCGGCGATGCCCGCTCCCCAGACCTTGTTCTGGTTGACGTCGGCGGCGATATAGCAGGCGGCTTCGGCGTCGTCGCCGGCGGAACGGGACTGCTGGGAGTATTCCATGACCTCGAAGTCGATGCCCAGGGATTCCAGGGCGTTGGCATAAGCCGCAATGGGTCCGTTACCGCTGCCCGAGACGGTGGACTTTTCCCCGTGGAAAGCCACGGTGGCGGTCACCGATGCATCCCCATCTTCTGTTGGGGCATTGTCCATATGGAAAGACTCCAGGGCCAGCGGAGTCTCGCGGTCCAGGAACTCGGTGGCAAAGATATCCCACATGTTTTTGGAATTGACCTCGCCGCCTTCGGAGTCGGTGATTTCTTGAACCACGCTGGAAAATTCTGCTTGCATGGCGCGAGGCATATTGATGCCGTGATCGGTCTTCATGATGTAGGCAACGCCGCCCTTGCCAGACTGAGAGTTGACGCGGATGACCGCCTGGTAGTCGCGGCCCACGTCCTTCGGATCGATGGGCAGGTAAGGAACCTCCCAGATGGCCTCGCGCATTTCGTCCCACGAGACCTCGGTATTATTCGCGCCGGGGCGGATGGTGGCTGCCAGCGCGTCCAAGCCCTTATTAATTGCGTCCTGGTGGGAACCGGAGAACGCAGTAAAGACCAATTCGCCGCCATAGGGGTGGCGCTCCGGCACGCGCAACTGGTTGCAGTATTCAACGGTTTCGCGAATCTGCGGCAGATCGGAAAAATCAATCTGCGGGTCCACACCCTGGGTGAGCATATTCAGGCCCAAAGTGACGAGATCTACGTTGCCGGTGCGCTCGCCGTTGCCAAAAAGGCAGCCTTCGATGCGGTCTGCGCCCGCCATAAAGCCAAGTTCGGCGGCGGCAATTCCCTCGCCGCGGTCATTATGCGGGTGCAGTGAGAGCACGATGTCCTCGCGGCGGGCTAGATTGCGGTGCATCCATTCGATGGAATCGGCGTAGATATTGGGCGAAATCATCTCCACGGTGGATGGCAGGTTGATGATCATTGGATTCTCTGGGGATGGATCCATGATGTCTACCACCTCATCGCAGACCTCGCGGGCGAAGTCCAGCTCGGTACCGGTGAAGGATTCGGGGGAGTATTCCCAGCGCCACGTGGTATCCGGGTAGTCGGCGGCGATGGACTTAATGAGTGTGGCAGCATCGGTGGCCAGCTTCTTAATGGCGGGTTTGTCTTTGCGGAAGACTACGCGGCGCTGCAGCTTTGAGGTGGAGTTATAAAAGTGCACGATGACGTTCTTGGCGCCCTCGCAAGCTTCAAAGGTGCGGCGGATCAGGTGATCGCGGGCCTGTACCAGGACCTGAATGGTGACGTCATCGGGAATTTTATTGCCCTCGATGATTTCGCGGACAAAGTTGAAATCGGTTTGGGAGGCAGAGGGGAAGCCTACCTCGATTTCTTTGTAGCCCATCTTGACCAGCAGGTCGAACATGCGGTGCTTGCGCTCTGGGCTCATGGGATCAATCAGCGCTTGGTTACCATCGCGTAGATCCACCGCGCACCACTGGGGAGCGTGGGTGATTTTCTGGCTGGGCCAGGTGCGGTCCGGCAGGTCGATGTCTTCTACCTCGACGGCGAAGGGTTGATAGCGCTCGTGGGGCATGGCGGAGCCGCGCTGCTTATTCCACGCGGGTTGTCCTTCGCGGCGTGGGCCGGTGGGGGTGGTGATATCGCGCGGGGCGCTGATAAAAGAGTCGGTGGGGGACATGGGGTGCGGTTTCCTTTTCTGGTGTCTATGGGGAAAGACGGCCAGCTGGGCTTGGGGTAGCCGGACTCCGCGACGGGGCGCTGGCCAGTGCTTAGGCCGAAATCCCGCCGCGGCAGATAAGGAGTAAGTCATTCCGCTGTGTCATATCGGTCACACTACAGGCTTTCTCACTGTGCGGCAAGAGATTTCATTCAATGAGACGCGGTGGTGGTGGGGTACCATGCCTTTCGTGTCTAATCCCCGCCATGCCAAGCCCCAAACATCATCCATACTGCGTTCCTTGTGGGTGCCTGCCGCACTCGTTGCACTCATTGGAGCCGCATTGCGCGTAGGCGTACTCGCAGCGGTGGCCGCCGCGCAGGACGATAAGCTGTGGGGGCTGCTCAATAAGTGGGACGCTAAGCACTACGTAGAAATCGCCCGCGGCGGGTACTTTGGTGCGGATATTTCTACGGATGGGCCGGTCCATGAGACGACCATGGCCTTCTTCCCGGGATTCCCCTTCCTCGTGCGTGGGTTAAGCAGCATCTTTGGTACCGACGAAGCGGGCACGGCCATTGCGCTCAATGTGCTCTTTAGCATCGCGCTGGCTGCCGGTGTGATGGCCTTGGCTGCGCGCATGGGCATGGGGAAGTGGGCCCAGGTGCTCAGTGCTGTGGTGGTGACCAGTGCGCCGATGTCCATCGTGTTTTCCATGCCGTATACCGAGGCACTTTTTGGGGCCCTGGCCATATGGGCGGTGGTGGCGCTCGTAGAGGAGCGATGGTGGGCTGCCGCGGCGCTAATTTTTGTAGCCGGACTCGTGCGTCTTACCGCGGTGGATCTCGTTGCGGTCTTTGCGTTCACGGTGCTGCTGCGGGCGCGAAAGAACTGGCGGGCCTGGGCCGCGGTGGTGTTTTCGGTCGTGCCGCTGGTGGGGTATTTGTGGTGGTCGAGCAGCCATCTCAAAGAAGTTGGCGGTTATTTTGGGATCCAGAAAGAACATTGGAACTCCAGCTTTGATGGCGGCAAAGCCACGGTTATTTGGCTTTGGGAGACGCTTAGCGGGGCTACTAACGGTGGATATCTGCTCAGTGCCGGCGTGATGATCGGTGCCCCGGTTTTCCTTGTGTTGGCATGGCGCCGCCTGCCGCTAGCGGCCTGGTTATTCTCTGCGGTGCTGATGGCGAACGTGCTGCTTTCTGATGGCATCATGCACTCGCGGCCCCGGCTGCTCCTGCCGGCGGTGATTGTGTTGTTGCCGTGGGTGAAAAAGGGGACGTCGGCAAGCGTGGCGGTTGGCGCCTGGGCCCTGTTCGGGGCGTGGTTTTCGGCCTATATGCTCGGCGTATTTGAGTGGGCCATTTAGCCGCGCTGGCTTACCGGGCTGCGGGAGAGCACGATGGTGGAGAGCACCATGACGGTAAGGGCGATGAGCATAATTGCCCAACCGACGGCCGTATCGATGAGGAATTTCTCTCCCAGCACCATGTAGCCCAAGCCGAAGGCCACGATGGGCTCAAAGATGGTCATGGCCGGCAGGGAATGGGCTAGGGGGCCGGCATTAAAGGAATATTGCTGCACTACGGTGCCGGTGAGCGCGAGACCGATGAGGCCGTAGAACTGCCAGCTTGCCAGGAGCGTGCTAAGGCCTTCGTGGGTGAAAATGTCCACCACGGCCTTTGATAGCAGGGCGACGAAGCCGTAGATGACGCCGCAGGCTGTGCCCAACGCTAAGGGACGGTTATCCGGTAGCTTCATGGCTACCGCAGCAAGTAGTGCGAGGGTGACCAACCCTACAAGGAGTGCCGGCCACCAATCGCTCCATTCCGGGCGGGGGTTTCCTGCGACCGGACGGCCGTAGACGACCATGATGCCCACCGCGATGGTTAATGCAATGGACCAAAAGACCTCATGGAAAGGCATTTTGCGGCCGGAATACCACGCCGAAAGTGGGAGGGTAAACATTAAGGACAGCACCAAGATGGGCTGGACCACCAGCAGGGTGCCAAAGCCGAGGGCGATGACCTGCAGGCCATAAGCGCCAATGGCGGCCGCGGTGCCCACCCACCACAAGGGGTTGGACATGGCGGCGCGCATGACCGAATCATCGGCGTCGAGGGCGATGCGGTGGCGGATGACCGTGCCCCAAGCAACCGTCAGCGCGGATGCGAGCGCGAAAAAGATGGCGAGGAGGTTGCTTAACACCCGCTCAACGGTAGTAAAAAATCCTGCTATATGCATATTCTTCCCTGCATGGCGCGCGTTTTTCTGCGCTGAGGGAGCGAGCGTGTGGTGCGCTTAACGTTGGGGGCGTGTGAATAAAAATTAAGCATTGTCTAGGAATTATGATGAGGGCAAAGACCCTGCGGGGTAGCATGGGTCTTTGACTAATGAACGACAGGTATTTCCGGGCGTGTACACACACGCCAGGGATGCCTTGAACGACGAAAGGCGGCATCCTTACCGTGGCCCTGATCGTGCAAAAGTATGGCGGCTCATCCCTCGAATCCGCAGACCGCATCCGCGCCGTTGCGGAGCGCATCGTGGCCACCAAGAAGCAGGGCAACGACGTTGTCGTGGTGTGTTCCGCCATGGGCGATACCACCGATGAGCTGCTCGACCTTGCCGCCCAGGTCAACCCCGTCCCACCGCAGCGAGAGATGGATATGTTGCTTACCGCTGGCGAGCGCATCTCTAATGCTCTGGTGGCCATGGCAGTGGAATCGCTTGGTGCCCACGCCCAGTCCTTTACCGGCTCCCAAGCCGGAGTGCTCACCACCGAGCGCCACGGCAATGCCCGCATCGTGGACGTGACCCCGGGCCGCCTGACCGAGGCTTTGGACGAAGGCAAGATTTGTATCGTCGCCGGCTTCCAGGGCGTTAATAAGGAATCGCGCGATGTCACCACCTTGGGTCGCGGTGGCTCCGACACCACCGCGGTCGCCCTTGCTGCCGCGCTGAAGGCGGATGTGTGTGAGATTTATTCTGATGTCGACGGCGTCTACACTGCGGACCCGCGCATCGTCCCAGACGCGCAGAAGCTAGACAAGCTCTCCTTTGAGGAGATGCTGGAGATGGCCGCGGTAGGTTCCAAGATTTTGGTCCTGCGCAGCGTGGAGTACGCCCGCGCGTTCAATGTACCCTTGCGAGTTCGCTCGTCTTATTCAAATGACCCCGGCACCCTAGTTACCGGATCGATGGAGGATATCCCCGTGGAAGAAGCAGTACTAACTGGTGTAGCAACCGATAAGTCCGAGGCAAAGGTCACCGTCCTGGGCATCCCGGATCGCCCGGGGGAGGCTGCGAAGGTCTTTCGCGTCATTGCCGATGCAGAGATCAATATCGATATGGTCTTGCAAAATGTCTCCTCCCTGGAGGACGGCACCACCGATATCACCTTCACCTGCCCGCGCGCCGACGGCCCGCGTGCCATGGAGCTGCTGAGCAAGCTGAAATCTGAAGGAGGCTGGGCCAATGTGCTCTATGACGACCAAGTGGGGAAAGTCTCCCTCGTCGGCGCCGGCATGAAATCCCACCCGGGCGTTACCGCAGAGTTCACCGAGGCCCTGCGCGACGTCAACGTCAATATGGAGCTCATCTCCACTTCTGAAATCCGCATCTCCGTGCTCACCCGCGAGGCTGACCTGGAAAAGGCCGCCCGTGCACTGCACGAGAAATTCCAGCTTGGTGGCGAAGAAGAAGCCACGGTTTATGCTGGAACCGGACGTTAAACACCCACAGCAACTACAGAGGATTTATAGTCATGACCACTGTTGCAGTAGTAGGCGCTACCGGCCAGGTCGGCCGCGTTATGCGCTCCATCTTGGAAGAACGCAAATTCCCGGCCGATAAGGTGCGCTTTTTCGCCTCTTCCCGCTCCGCCGGCACCGAGCTCGAATTCCGCGGCGAGCAGATTACCGTTGAAGACCTCGCCGAGGTTACCGAGCAATCCGTCGCCGACGTTGATATCGCCTTGTTCTCTGCCGGTGGTTCTACCTCCAAGCAATGGGCTCCAGTGTTCGCCGCGGCCGGTGCGACCGTGGTGGATAACTCTTCGGCCTACCGCAAGGATCCAGAGGTCCCCCTCATCGTCTCCGAGGTCAACCCACAGGAAGCCAAGAACACCCCCAAAGGCATCATCGCGAACCCGAACTGCACCACCATGGCCGCTATGCCGGTGCTGAAGGTCTTGCACGATGCCGCGGGCCTGAACAAGTTGCATGTGTCCTCTTACCAGGCGGTCTCCGGCTCCGGCCTGGCCGGCGTGCAGGCGCTGGCCGCGCAGGTCTATTCCGTTGGCGAGCACAATGTGGGTTTGGTCCACGATGGCTCTGCACTCAATGACGAGGACTTTGGCCCTTATGTGGCGCCCATTGCCTATAACGCGCTGCCGATGGCCGGCAACCTCGTGGATGATGGCTCCCTAGAGACCGATGAGGAGCAAAAGCTGCGCAACGAATCCCGCAAGATCCTAGACATTCCGGAGCTGAAGGTTGCAGGTACCTGCGTGCGCATCCCGGTCTTTACCGGCCACACCCTGACCATCCACGCCGAGTTCGACAAGGCAATCACCCCCGAGCAAGCCACCGAGCTTTTGAGCGGTGCCCCGGGCGTTAAGCTTGCCGACGTCCCCACCCCGCTCGCTGCCACCGGCATCGACGAATCCTTGGTAGGCCGCATCCGTCAGGACCAGACGGTGGACGATAACAAGGGCCTCGTGCTCGTTGTCGCCGGCGATAATCTGCGCAAGGGTGCCGCGCTCAACACCATTCAGATCGCGGAGCTACTCGTCTAAGCAGGTGCCGCTTCGTCGCAGGTTACACAAAAGCTCGGCACCCTCCTTCCTCGTTACGGGATAAGGAGGGCGCCGAGCTTTTATCTTGATTGACGTGGGCGAGAAGGCTAGTCCTCAGAGACTGGCTTGGCGGTGCCAGTAGCCTTGCCGCTATCAGCGGCAGCATCCTTCTTGCCAAAGTCAAGGTCGCTATCGGAGGACGGAACCTCTGGCTTGGTGTGCTGCACGTAAGTCACGGATGGCTCCGGATCCTCGCGGTCGTAATCAAGATCGTCATCGTTTTCGAGCTCTTCGTGGATCTCTTCTGCGATATTGGTGACGAACTCGGTGGTTTCCATATTGGATGCCGCAGCCAGCTTGCGCAGCTCGCGCTCATTCTTCTTGGTAAAGCGCTTGCGCGGATCCAGGCGGCGGGAAACCAGCTCGTGTGCGCGCATGCGGCGGTCGGACTCATCGGCTAGCTTGCTGCCGTTCTTGATGCGGTTGAAGACCATCACCGCGATCATCAGCAGGCCCAAGTAACCCAGGATTGGGTAGACATTGCTGACCAGCGTCTGGAAGCCCACGAAGGACAGGACGAAGCCGACGATGCAGCAAACAGCGTAGACAGGGTAGAAGCGCTTAGGATTATTGCGGGTCAAGCGCTTACCCAGCGCGTAGAACATGCCGATGGCGGTATTAAAGACCATGCCGTAAATAACAAAGGTCATGAGCACACCGAGTACCGGGTGGATGCCGGTAATCAGGCTCAGCACTGGCATATCCTGACCGTTGACGTCCTTAGCTTCGAAGAACAGGGCGAAGACCAGCAGGGCCAATAGGATGAGGTAGAGCAGGCCACCGATGAGGCCACCAATGCCCACTGCACGGTTATCCAGGAAGTTACCGCCAATGACGATGGACATGGACACAGCCGTCATCACGTTTAGGCCGGTGTAGTTCAGTGCGGATAGCCACCAGTTGGGCAGCGAGGTATCTACATTATTAACCGCCCAGTCATTCATGGCGGAGAAGTCTACGTCCGCGTTCACAATGGTATAGCCGGTGGCAAGCACCACGAAGATGATGATGAACGGGGTGATGGTACCGATGACTGCGGTCACGCGGTCAACATCCATCAGGCCGACGAGCAGCACCAGAATCAGCATCGCGGTGGCGCCTACCCATACAGGAATGGACGGGAACTGCTGATTGATATTCGAACCACCGCCGGCGAACATGACGAAGCCGATGGCGAACAGGGTCACCAGGGTGGACCAGTCCAAAATCTTGGCGGTAAACGGCGATGCGACCTTGTCGTAGACAGCGGTATGTTCCTCGGCCTGGAAATACGAGCCGAGCTGCAGGATGGACACGCCGGTGATCATCATCAAGCCAGCGGCTAGGGCGATGCCCCACAAGCCCCACTTGCCAAAGGCCACGAAGAACTGCATAGCTTCTTGGCCAGAAGCGAAACCCGCGCCCACGACGACGCCGATAAACGCCATGGAAATTCCGATTGCGCGTTTTAACATGAAAGGGAGAAACTCTCTTACTCACACGCGCCGGGCCCGGCATTGGGATCGCGCAGGCCCGGATCGACGGTCGATTTATCACGTGTGTACACATCTAATAAACCACACATCGGAGAAATATTTCGGGCAAGAATCGCCCTAATTGTGGCCTCCTTCACCCAGCATCTGGTGCTCAATCTGCAGCTAAATGCCAAAAATTGGGGCCCTTGGGGCGCAAGGTAACCAGAACGTAACAATGTGCAGGTGACATTATCTCGCCGCCTTAAGGGGCTGGTATGGGGGTATTAACCTGTCCCTGCGATCAGATCCTTGCGGGCGCGCGCGACGCGAGAGCGGATGGTACCTACGCGCACGCCAGCAATCTTGGCCGCCTCCTCGTACGTGTAGCCCAGCACCTGGGTGAGAATGAGGGCTTCGCGGCGGTCGGCCGGGAGGGCGTCGATAAGCGCGCGGGCATCTATCCACTCACTCCATGCCGTGGACTCTTCTGGTGCCGCACCCATGGCGTCCTCGTATTCGGTGGCAGATTTGCGCGGCCGGGCCATATCGTGGCGAATATTATCCACCCACACACGCCGGGCTAAAGACAGCAACCATGTGCGTGCCGAGGACCGGGCCGCAAAGCGTGGCAGGGCGCTGATAACGCGCAGATAGGTCTCTTGGGTGAGATCGTCGGCGCCTTCCGGCCCGCCTAAATGCGCTAGCAAACGCCACACATCATCCTGGGTAGCCTTAATAAACTCCGTCAGCGCCGCACGGTCACCGCGACCGGCCCGAAGGGCAAGGTCGGTGACGCGGGCGTCATCTGCTGCGGAGTGGTGAGTCACCTGAATGAATCTACCAGTAGCCCCTACACTCCTTTTAGACCCCTGACAACCGGTGATTCTTTTGCCACACTGGTAGTACATTTCTACTGATTGCCAGGAGGCACAATGACTGATTTTACCGCTGATGACATCCTGAACAAGGGCCAGCGCCCTGCTGGCAAGGGCAATACCACCCGCCCGTCTGGCCAGCCAGTTCCTTCCGAGAACACCTCGGTGACTGCCGGCCAGCAGGGACCGGTAGTGCTCAATGACATTCACCTCATTGAAAAGCTTGCCCACTTCAACCGCGAGCGCGTACCGGAGCGCACCCCGCACGCGAAGGGCCACGGCGCCTTCGGTGAGCTGCACATTACGGAAGATGTTTCTGCCTATACCAAGGCCAAGGTCTTCCAGAAGGGCACCGTCACCCCGATGATGGGCCGCTTTTCCACCGTCGCCGGTGAGCAGGGATCCCCGGATACCTGGCGCGATGTACACGGCTTTGCGCTGCGCTTCTACACCGAGGAAGGCAACCTCGACATCGTGGGTAATAACACCCCGGTCTTCTTCGTTCGCGATGGTCAAAAGTTCCCAGACTTCATCCACTCCCAGAAGCGCCTGGGCACCAATGGCCTGCGCGATGCCGATATGCAGTGGGATTTCTGGACTCGTAACCCAGAATCCGCCCACCAGGTCACCTACTTGATGGGTGACCGCGGCACCCCGAAGTCCACCCGCCACCAGAATGGCTACGGCTCCCACACCTTCCAGTGGGTGAATGAAGAAGGCGAGGCCTTCTGGGTGAAGTACCACTTCAAGACCCGCCAGGGTGTAGAAAACTTCACCGATGAGGAAGCCACCACCACCGCCGGCCAGAACCCGGATTGCCACCGCGAGGATCTTTATACGGCCATTGAGGAGGGCAATTACCCGATCTGGGACGTCAAGGTCCAGATCATGCCGCTGGATGAGGCGGAGAACTACCGTTTCAATCCTTTCGACCTAACCAAGGTCTGGTCCAAGAAGGACTACCCGCTGCACGATGTGGGTTACTTCGTGCTCAACCGCAACCCACGCAATTTCTTTGCGCAGATTGAGCAGGTGGCGCTCGATCCATCCAATATCGTGCCGGGTGTTGGCCTCTCCCCAGATAAGATGCTGCAGGCACGCGTTTTCGCCTACGCTGACCAGCAGCGTTACCGCATTGGCCCGAACTACCAGCAGTTGCCGGTCAACCAGCCGCAGAATGTGGATGAGGTCAATACTTATCAGCACGAGGGCAGCATGCAGTTCCTTTTCAATGCCCCGGAGGATCCGGTGTATTCGCCGAACCGCTATGAAAAGGGTACTGGCGTGCTTGACGACGCCGCTGTGAATGACCGCTCCCAGCTCGAGACCACCACTGCGGCTGAGCTTTATATCAATCCGGAGTCCTACGGCGGCGATCTGGTGCGTGCACCGTACGTTCGCCACTCCGAAGATGATGATTTCGTGCAGGCGCGCGACTTGTACGAAAACGTCTATGATGACGCCGCCAAGGAGCGCTTGGTTACCAATATCACCAATGCTATGGCAGGTGTATCTGAGGAAACCGAGGAGCGCGTTTACGACTACTGGACTAAGGTGCACCCAGCCCTTGGCCAGCGCGTGCGCGAGGTCTACGCCGAGAAGAAGTAATCCTTCCGCGGCAGTCCCTCCGCACAAAAACGCCGCCCCCGTATCGCGCAGCTATAAAGCGCGGTACGGGGGCGAAGTCATGCTGTGCGACTAGTCGCAGCGGCGCATATTTTCGGTAAGGAAAGCGGGAGCCCCCTCGGCGGCCCATTTGTCTACGTCGTAGCACGGGGCGGTCATGCCGGAGGTGGCTTCGCCAATGGGCTCAAGGCTACCCACTGGCCATTGTCGTAGCGCGCCCAAACCGTCCAGTCCGTGCTGTCCTTGCCGAAGTGCGCCCATTGACCATCGCAGTCACTGACTCGGATATTTGTCATGCTTGGGGCCGCGGGCTGCAGTGCTTCTGGGGAACAATCGCCACGGCCGGTATCGGCGGGCGCGGCGGCCTGGTCTTCGCCCTCTTTATCGCCGGCTTCTGCGGGGGATGTGGAGGGAGCTGCTTCTACGGAAGTAGGTTCAGCCTCGGCGGTGGTCTCTGCGGCTGCCGACGTGGTGGTCTCGCTCGGGGCTTCTTCGGAGGAGGTCTCCTCGGCGGAGGAGCTAAGAGCAGTGGCGTCGGAAAACTCCGGTTCTGCGGACGTATCGGCGTCGTTGGAGCAGGCAACAAGGCCAAAGCACAGCGGCACGAAGGCCGCAGTGGCAAGGTAACGGGAAGGAGCTAGGGAATAAATGTGGGGCATGCCATATATTCTAGAGTAATCGGCAATGTGGGGTGCTCGGCGCGCCTGCAGCAGGGGAGTGACCTGCAAGGATAGGTTCATTACCATGACCTCACGCCTTGCTTCCCCAGACGCTGCGTCTCCCTCCCGGTGGCGCAGCGTCCTCTTGATCTTCTTGCTTGCCCTGCCCTTGGTTATCGGATCTACGGTGGCGGGCCTCGCGCAGTGGGAACCTGCCCATGCTTGGTCTAGCGCCGCGCAGCCGTTTGGCGCGCCACGGGAAAATTCTTCCTCCCCAGAGGTGAAGGAAGCCGCCGAAGCAGCCAGCCGCGCCCAGGCACAGGCAAGCATGCTTAAATCGGGCGCCAAGCAGCTTGACGACGGCACGGGGGAGCTCAACAAGGGGGCGGATGAGCTTGGAGGGGGCGTCGACAAGCTGGCGACGGGCTCCCAAGAACTGGTATCCGGCCTCAATCAGCTGCAGTCTGGAACCAATACGCTCGGTGGCGGCGCCACGGAGCTGGCCAATGGCGTAGGTGGCGCTGTGGACCAGATGGTCGGCCTCGGGGCCGTCCAGGGGCAGATCCTGCAGGCCATCGATGGCACGATGCACGATCTAGAAGGCAATAAATCCAAAGAAGCGAAGGATATTCGCGCGCAGCTGGGTGATCTCCGCGCGCAGGTGAATAATTTCCGCCTGGATAATTCGGTCACTGGCCAGCTCAAGAAGCTCAAGGACGGCTCGCGCGATCTATCCAATCAGTTGGCAGTCAATGGCTACGCCTATCACGATGGCGTGAATCAGGCGGTATCAGGCGCACAAGAGCTCAATGAGGGCATTGCGGAGCTTAGCAAGCGCGTCGGTGAGGCGCAGGAAGGCGTGGACAAGCTTGACGACGGCGCCGGCAAGCTCTCCGGCATGGCGGCCCAAAATCAGACGAATGTGGGCGATATTCAGCGTGCCCTGCCGCCGGTGCATACTGCATCCCAAGGACCGACGCATTTGCTGAGTCCTATTGTGGCGCTGCTGATCTCCGCCTTGGTCTTGCTTGCAGGTGCGGCCGCTGGCGTGGCCTGGCACGTAGGGTTCCGCCCTTGGCTAATGGTGGCTGGCGGAACGCTGGCCGCGGTGGCCATCGGGGAAATCCTCCTCTTCGTGCTTGCCACTGGTTTTACTCCCGTGGCGGCGACCTGGGCTGGGGTGGCGCTTCTCCTGGGCGCGCTGTCTATGACGGCCATTACGCGTGGCCTGCTAAGCCTGTGCGGTATTACTGCCGGCAGTATTCTTGCGGCACTCTTTGGCATCGGTCAGACCGCGCTGGTGGGCTGGTTGTGGAAATCCGCCGCAATTGCCGGGGTTTCTAAGGTATGGCAAGTTATTTCTAATCTTTTGCCGCTGAATTGGACTACCGCGGCCGTCACGGTGGCGGGCAACGAAGGCGAACAAGCCATCCTCTGGGCTGGGATTGCGGTATTGTCGGCTGTCACTCTCGTTGGGTTAAGTGCAAAATGGTGGGCCTTGTCCACAGTAAAAACTAAAGATTCAGTTAATTAGGTCTGAAAATGCAGACCTAAGAATAGAAAACATTGGTGGAAACTGGGAATCTTGGTGTCCGCTACCGTTTGTATTGAGCGAGTGCTACAGTTGGTCTTGCTCACAAAGCCTACTTAGGGGGTAGGCAAACGGTTTCTCCAATCCGTTGTGAGTGATAGGGAATAGGGACGACGCGGCGCTGTAGGGGCACCGCGTCGTTTCCCATATGTGGGGTATTTAGCTGTAATTTTTGCGGAAGGGCCTGTTAGAACGGCCGCCATTTTCGTCGGGATGGGGTAGTTTCCAGGCTTGGCGTATCGCTTGACTTGTTGACCTCGACGGATGCCTATTACTTCTCAGTTCTTCCTATTGTTCAGGGAACCGTGGAAAGCTTTGGGGTCAGCGGTATGGGAGCGGCCTGCGCGCTCATTATTGGCAACGTGGTGGGTACCTTCGTCTCGCCCTTCTCGCCCGCATTATGGCTGGCATTGGGGCTAGCGGAAGGCCAGATGGGTAAATATCTCAAGCTGGCTTTCCCCATTGCGTGGCTATTTTCCGCCATCTTGGTGGCCGCGGCGCTGTTTATGGGAATGTTGGCCTAGTAAAGAAAAGGCCCGCAGCACAGCTGCGGGCTCATGGTCGGGATAACAGGATTTGAACCTGCGACCTCTTCGTCCCGAACGAAGCGCGCTACCAACCTGCGCCATATCCCGGCGTTCCGCCTTGAAAAGCGGTACCTCGATACTTTAACGCAAGCTAAGCGCAATCAACAAAACGGCAGGTGGTTGCGTTTAGTCCACCTCAGTGATTTTTAGCAGCGTGGCGGAGGGCCGGCAGAAGATGCGTACGGGGGCAAATTTGGAGGTGCCCAAGCCATTGGAGACATGCATTTTCATCGGGCCGAAATCGTGGAGCCCCTGCACGCGGTCGCGGTCGATGCCGCAATTAGTTACCAGTGCACGGGAGCCCGGTAGGCAAATCTGGCCGCCGTGGGTGTGACCGGATAGGGAGAGCTGGTAGCCATCGGCTGCGAACTTTTCAAGCACGCGGGGTTCGGGAGCGTGGAGGAGGGCCAGGGACAAATCAGCATCCTCGTTGGGTGGGCCGGCGATTTCGGAGTAGTCATCTAGATCGTGGTGCGGATCGTCTACGCCGGCGGCGGCAAGACGGACGTTGCCCACCTTAAATTCATGCCGGGCCTGGTTGGCATCGCGCCATCCGTGCTCCATAAAGGCGGCGCGCATACCGCGCCAGGGCAGATCCACATAGGAGGGCTCGCGCTTCTTGCCCAGCAGATACTTGAAGGGATTGACCGGCCGCGGGGCCCAGTAGTCATTGGTGCCAAAGACAAAGAGGCCGGGGCGGGCGAGAAGCGGACCGAGAGCGCGCAGCGTATCGGGAACGGCCTGTTGATCGGAGAGATTATCGCCGGTGTTGACCACGAGGTCCGGCTCCAAGGCGTCGAGAGCGGAGACCCAGGCAATTTTGGTCTCCTGGCCCGGGATCATGTGCAGATCAGAAAGGTGGAGCAACCGAAATTCCGGTTTGCCACGCAGAGTGCCCTTGGGCAGGAGGGGGAGCGTATATTCCTTGAGCTCGAATTTGGTCAGTTCGCTATAGCCCCATGCTGCGGCGCCCAGGCCCGCAGCGGTGAGGCCGCCAAGAATACGTAAAAGTTTCACGGCTACCACCCTACCTGGCGTACATTGATAGGCATGAGCGAGCTAAAACAAACCATCCGTGCAGATCTGAAAACCGCAATGAAGGCGAAGGAGAAGCAGCGCACCAGCGCCATCCGTGCCTTGCTGGCCGCCATCCAGGCCGAGGAGACTAACGGCTCCCGGCACGAGCTGGAGGACGCCGATATCCTTAAGGTAATTGCGCGCGAAATTAAAAAGCGCCGCGAGTCCGCCGAGGTCTATGAGGAAAACGACCGCCCGGAGCTGGCAGAAGCCGAGCTTGCTGATGTCCCCTTCTTCGAGGCCTACCAGCCCCGTCAGCTAGACGAGTCCGAGCTGCAGGCCCTGGTGAAGGAATCCATCGCCGAGGTCGAGGCCGAAAACGGCGAAGCACCCACCATGAAGCAGATGGGTGCAGTAATGAAGGTGGCCAATGCCAAGGCCGCCGGCCAAGCGGACGGCAAGCGCCTGTCCGCTGAGGTCAAGGCCCAGCTGAGCTAGAGCGGGCGAGACCGCACTGGGCGGCGGAGCCTAGCGGCCAAGCAGGCTGCGGATATCGTTGGCAAAGTTATCGATATCCTCTTGGCGGATGCCAAAGTCTTCCGGGGAGAATCCGCCCCCGCCACCGTCACCGCCTGTGCCGCCAGTCGAGCGGCCCGGGCTAGTAGCACCGTCGGTATTAGCGCCGCCGGTGCTATTTTGCGTGCCGGTGGAGTTAGCATCGGCCACGCCGGAGGAGGGGGATTGGGAGGCCCCGGCGCCGTCGGAAAGCTGCAGCGTAATCTCTGCGCCCTTCTTCTTTCCGTCCTTGCCGGTAATGGCGCGAACTACGCGACCATAAGGCACATCGCCGCCGATGACGCGGGAAGTCTTGACCACATAGCCCTTAGCTTCCAAGGCCTGGCGCGCCTCGGCCTCGGACTTGCCGCGCAGGCCATCTAGGGTCTTATCGGCCGTGGTGCCGTTATCGTATTTCTTATTGTAATTTGGCAGACCAGCCTTGGTTGCTATCGGCAGCTGGGAGGCCATGCTGAAGAAGGTCTGCGCCGGCTCCAGGCCGCCGTAGAGGTTGCCCCAACCCGCGCACTGGCGCACCGGACCAGTACACAGCGGGACGGTGGAGGTGCCGTCGTTATAAATATAAGGAGCGGCGGAAATGCCCTCATTGAATCCCAAGAAAGCAGAGGACTGGTTGGATTCGGTGGTGCCGGTCTTAGCCGCAATAGGGCTGGAATAACCGGCCGCCTGGGCGGCATCCTTGGCCGTGCCCTGCTTGGCATCTTCGGACAAAGCATTGCTCATGGCGCGGGCAACGTCCTTATCCACCGCCTGCTCACACGGGGTTTCCTTAAGGTAGACCTCGTTGCCTTCCTTATCGGTGACCTGGGCGATGGGGTTGGGTTCACACCATTTTCCATCCGAGGCCAGCGTGGCACCCACATTGGCTAGCTCCAGCGGGTTGACCTGGTCCGGGCCTAGGGTAAAGGAACCCGAATTGGTATCCTTGGTGTGCTGGGCAATGGAGGTGTCCTTATCAAAGCTGCCCTTGTCATCGTAGGAGCGCAGGCCCAAGCGCACCGCCATATCAACGATGGGGGCTACGCCTACCTGCTCGGTGAGCTTGATAAAAGGCGTATTGGGCGAGTGGGCCAGTGCTTCCTGCAGCGTCATGGTGGCCTTATAGGCGCCAGCGTTTTCCACGCAGTAGCGGTCCGCCGGGCAGCCGGCGGCGCCGCCGTGACCAAGACCTTCCGCCTCGTAGCGGGCGGGCACATCCACGGTGTTTTTAATGCCATAGCCCGCCTCAAGCGCGGCCGCGGCGGTAAAGACCTTAAACACGGAGCCGGCGCCGTTGCCTACCAGGGAATAGGGCTGCGGCAGGATGGTTTCATTCTTGTCCAAGTCCAAGCCATAGTCACGGGAGGAGACCATGGCCAGCACCTTGCGATCCGATGTGCCGGGTTTGATGACGTCCATGACTTCCGCCACGCCTGGGGCGTCCGGGTTGGTGTGGCTTTGCACGGCCTGAAGGGCCTTATCCTGCACCGTTGGATCCAGCGTGGTCTTGATGGTGTAGCCACCGCGGGCCAGCTGTTCCTCGCTAATGCCCTTCTTATCCAGGTACTTCAGCACATAATCACAGTAGAAACCGCGGTCACCCGCGCCGATGCAGCCATTGGCTAGGGTTTGGGGCTTCTTGCCGACGCCCAGCTTTTCCCCCTTATACTTATCCGCTTCCTGCTGCTTGATATAGCCGTTATCCGCCATGGATTGCAGGACGAGGTTGCGCCTTTCGGTTACTTCGCCGGCGTTGGTATAGGGGTTGAGGCGCTCAGAGGATTGGACCATGCCCGCCAGCATTGCTGCTTGTGGCACCGTGAGCTCAGAGGCGTGGGTGCCAAAATAGGTGCGGGCTGCGGCCTCGACGCCATAGGCATGGTTACCAAAAGACACCAGGTTGAGATAGTTGGTGAGGATGTCATCTTTATCTAACTCCTCATCCATCTTGGTAGCCATGCGCATCTCGCGCAGCTTGCGGGTTATGGATTGCTCGGTGGCCGCGGCACGCTCTTCATCGGTGGTAGCAGAAACCAACAGCAAGTAGTTCTTTACGTACTGCTGATCGATGGTAGAAGCACCCTGGGAGACACCACCCGAGGTCAGGTTGGTCCACAGTGCGCGGAAATTGCCCTGGAAGTCTACGCCTTCGTGATCATAAAAGCGCTCGTCCTCAATGGAGACGATGGCGTTTTTCATGGCTTTAGAAATCTTCTTGCCCTCCACCGGGTGGCGGCGCTGGCTGAAGACATAGGCCATGTCCTTGCCCTTGGCATCTTTAATAGTGGTGACGCCAGGGATATTACCAGCCGTCAGATCTTGCAGGTCAGATTGCATGGTTTCGTTAGTACGGGCAATCGCTACCCCGGAAATGCCCGCGAAGGGGGCAAGGGCCAGGGCGAGCAGCGCGCCTACCAAGACCGTAGACAGGGCTATCTTGGCCAAAGATTTGATGACAGTCACGCCCCATACACTACGTGGTCGCCCTTGGTGGGTGGAAGATCACTCGCACCCCCTAAAGTGTGACGTGTTAGACAATCTTCTACCTGGGTGAATAGACTTAGGAGCGTTACATAGTATTCCGTCTGGGAAGGAGCACACTCACCCATGACCGTTCGTGTGAAGACTGCTGGAATGTCTAATACAGCCCGAAATCCCGAGCGTGGTGAGTGGGTTACCCAGGCTAAATGCCGTAAGGGTGACCCGGATGCCCTCTTTGTGCGCGGTGCAGAACAGCGCAAGGCTGCGGTCATCTGCCGCCACTGCCCGGTGTTGACCGAATGCCGTGCCGATGCTTTGGATAACCGCGTCGAGTTTGGTGTTTGGGGCGGGCTGACCGAGCGTCAGCGCCGTGCATTGCTGCGCAAGAACCCTCACATCACGGATTGGGCGCACTACTTGGCTGAGGGCGGCGAGCTCGTCGGGATTTAAGAATTTTGACGGCGTGGGGCGTATTTAATAGTTAGAATGGGACCCATGACTAAATGGGAATACGCAACCGCACCTGTTCTTACCCACGCTACGAAGCAGATCCTCGATTCTTGGGGTGAAGACGGCTGGGAACTGGTTACCGTCACCCCTGGCCCGAACCCAGAAAACGTCGTGGCCTACTTCAAGCGCGAGGTGGCAGAGTAAATGGGCTTTCATGCTCGCTTGCAGGAGCTGGGGTACGAGCTACCGGGCGTCGCCAAGCCGCTAGCTTCCTATGTGCCGGCCGTGCGCGTAGGGAATCAGGTCTGGACCTCCGGTCAGCTTCCCCTCGTGGAGGGAACCTTGCCGCTGACCGGCAAGGTTGGTGCCGAAATCACTACGGAACAAGCCCAAGAACAGGCCCGCATCGCGGCGCTCAATGCGCTCGCCGCCATCGATGCTGAGGTGGGTCTAGATAATATCTCCCGCGTGCTAAAGATTGTGGGGTTCGTGGCTTCTGATCCGGGCTATGCAGATCAGCCGGCAGTTATCAATGGCGCCTCGGATTTCATTGGTGAAGTCTTTGGGGATGCCGGAACGCATGCTCGCTCCGCCGTTGGTGTGGCTGCGTTGCCTAAAAACGCGCCGGTAGAGATCGAACTAATCGTAGAAATTGCTGCTTGATCGGATAGGCTAGTAACTATGGAGCACCCTGCATATAGTCAATTGCGTCCCGTCAGCCAATCCGTTGGCGTAGTCCTTTGTGATAACCCCAGCTACACCGCCCTTGAGGGTACGAATACGTGGATTATTCGCGCCGCTGAAGACTCCCGGGCGATCGTCGTAGACCCGGGTCCAGAGGATGAAGGCCATCTCAACGTTGTGCACCGCAACGCAGGTGAGGTGGCATTGATTTTGATTACTCACCGCCACGATGATCACGCATCTGGCGCGCAGCGCCTGCGGCAGATGACCGGCGCCCCCATCCGCGCATTCGACCCGAGCTACTGCAACGGCGCCGAGGCTTTGCAAGATGGTGAACATATCTCCCTCGATGGCATCACCCCTCGCCTCGAGGTTGTTCACACCCCTGGCCATACCGCGGACTCCACCTGCTTTTTTGTGTGGAGCGGTGAAGTAGGAAACTCCCGCCTCGAAGGCATTATTTCCGGTGACACCATCGCAGGCCGTCACACCGTTTTGCTTTCGGAGACCGACGGAAACTTGGCCGACTATCTGCACACCTTGGATACCCTAGAGGAGCGCGGTAAGGATATCGCGTTGTTCCCAGGACACGGCCCCGATTTGGATGACACGTCCCAGGTAGCCCGCAAGTATATTGATCGCCGCCACTACCGCCTTGACCAGATCAAGGAGATCCGCTCCCGCTTGGGCGAGGATGTAGATCTGAATACCCTGGTCAACGAGATGTACGATGATGTGGATCCGGTACTGCGCCACGCTGCGGAGCAGTCCACTCGCACCGCGCTGAAGTACTTGGATGGCGAGACCAAATAAGCCGTATCTCCACATGTGCCCCTTTTCCTCCTAGTAGGAAAAGGGGCTTATTTTTAGCCCCTGCGCTGGTGTGCCAGGGAGATGTGGCCGGCCTCCACGTAATGCTGGGCAAGGGGGCGAAAACCAGCGAACCCCCGCTTTAAGCGGGGGTGTGGCGAGCTCGCGCTTACTTAGCGAGCGCGGCGGGCGAGGTGCTCGGTATCGACAATGAGCACGGACTTGCCCTCGAGGCGGATCCAACCGCGGTGGGCAAAGGTGGCGAGTGCCTTGTTGACGGTCTCACGGGAAGCGCCGACCAGCTGGGCAATCTCTTCCTGGGTGAGATCGTGGTTTACACGCAGGGCGCTGCCTTCCTGGACGCCGAAGCGATTGGCCAACTGCAGCAAGGTCTTTGCCACGCGGCCGGGAACATCAGTGAAGATGAGGTCGGCCAAGTTGGCGTTGGTGCGACGCAGGCGGCGTGCCAAGACGCGTAGCAGCTGCTGTGCGATTTCGGGGTGGTCACCAACCCACTTCTTGAGCAGTTCGGAGTTCATGGTGGCCGCCTGAACTTCGGTCACGCATACTGCGGAAGAGGTGCGCGGGCCCGGGTCGAAGATGGACAGCTCGCCGAACATATCGGATGGGCCCATGACGGTCAGGAGGTTTTCGCGGCCGTCCGGGGCGTGGCGAGCGAGCTTAATCTTGCCCGAGGTGATGATGTACAAGCGGTCACCAGGTTCGCCCTCGTCGAAGATGGTGGTTCCGCGCGGATAGCGCACGGTCTCCATCTGCTCGATGAGGTGCTGCACTGCAACGGGATCAACGCCTTGGAAGATTCCGGCGCGGGAGAGGATGTCCTGTACGCCTTCCACGTTTTACTCCTTGGATGTCGACTACGAAAGTCCATAGATGCGCCTGTGCCACATCTGGGTGCGGTCTTTCATGCACTCGACAATGCGGAACAAGCGGGGTCACTGTGTAACGGATTTCATCTTACAGTGTAATTGGTCACTTTTGGTACTTCAGCGAAATTTTGTCACACTATAGAAACTCTGATCGTGCTAGAGGCACAACCCCGGCCAGCGGGTTTGCGGCTTAGTCAGCGAAAACAACTGCCTCGAGCTTTTCCATCAGGAGGGCGAAAAGGGCGATCGCAAGCGGTACCAGAATCACAAGTGAAATCATGTTTTCCTAGTCTACTAAGCTCTATGCCATGACTTCAGCACTGTCAGCGGCCAGCGCGCCGGAGCTACGGGCACCGGAGATAAATAGGCGTTTGGCGCAGGAGTATCCAGATGCGCGTTGTGCCTTGGATTATGACTCCCCGCTGCAGCTATTGATAGCCACGGTACTTTCTGCCCAGTGCACGGATGAGCGCGTGAACTCGGTGACCCCTGAACTCTTTTCCCACTACCCCGAGGCCGCGGATTATGCAGCGGCGCAGCGGTCGGATCTGGAGCGCATCCTGCGCCCGTTGGGTTTTCAACGAGCTAAGGCGGGACACCTTTTGGGCATAGGGGAGAAGCTGGTGGCAGATTATGCAGGCGAGGTTCCCCGCACGGTTAAGGAGCTCACCAGCCTGCCCGGCGTGGGGCGTAAAACCGCGCTGGTGGTGCTTGGAAATGCCTTTGGGATTCCGGGGCTGACGGTGGATACGCACTTCGGCCGCCTTATGCAGCGGCTCGGGCTCACAGGGGAGACGACGCCGCTAAAGATTGAGCGGGACATCGCCAAGCTCCTGCCAGAAGAAGAGTGGACAATGTTTTCTCACCGCGTCATCTTTCATGGGCGCCAGGTATGCCATGCGCGCACGCCAGAGTGCGGTGCATGCGTGCTGCGGGATATGTGTCCAGCGGCTAGTGGGCGCTAGGCTTAAGGCATGAAGAACTACGTCCTTGGCACGGTGATTGCCGCGATCCTCGTCGCCGTTATCGCGGTAGTGGGGGTCTCGCAATTGCGGGGTGGGGACGAAGCCGAGGAGGCGTTGCCGGCCGAAGCTGCTCCGCAAGAAGTCCCGCAGCGCCCAGACTGTCCAGCCGGCACCGTAGCTGGGGTAGAGCTGGATTGCTTGGGCGGTAAGGCCACCGGAAAGCGTGCCGATGAAGGCGTGAGCGTGGTCAACGTGTGGGCGTGGTGGTGCGAGCCGTGCCGTGCGGAGCTTCCCTATCTGCAAAAGGTGGCGGAGACGCACCCAGAATGGCAGGTAGTGGGTGTGCACGCGGATAAGAACGCGGGAAACGGTGCGGCTTTCTTGAATGACGTGGGAGTAGATCTGCCGAGCTTCCAGGATGCGGATAATAAATTTGCCGGTCAGTTGAGCCTGCCAGGCGTAGTTCCGGTGACAGTGGTACTCAAGGACGGCGAAGTGCGCAAGCAATTTGCGCAGCCCTTTAGCTCCGCAGCGGAGATTGAACGGGCCGTGAAAGAGGCGATTGCGGCATGAGCCAACTTCGTCCCGAGTGCACACCAGAATGGCTCAAGCCAGCGTTGGGGGTAGATCCGAGCCAGGTGCAAGAGCTCATAGGCAACCGGCAGGCTTCGTCCCTCAATGGCACTACTGCGCAGGTGCCGGTCAAACGGGAGGCGGCTGTGCTTATGCTGCTTAGCGGCGAAAGCGCGGAGGAGGGCAGCATTTTGCTCACGCACCGCTCGCCGTCCATGCGTTCTCATTCCGGACAAATCGCCTTCCCGGGCGGCCGCCGAGATCCCGGTGATACCTCGCTAGTGGATACTGCGCTGCGGGAAGCCTGGGAAGAAACGGACCTGCAGCGTAATTCCGTGACCCCATTAGAGCAGTGGAGCCAACTGCATATCCGTGCCACCGGAAATCCCGTGAGCCCGATCCTGGCGCATTGGACCCAGCCGGGGGAGGTCTATCCCGCCAGCCCAGATGAAACCGATGACGTCTTTCTCGTGCCCATCCGGGAATTGGTCGATCCACACAATCGCTTCGTGGTGGGCTTTAGAAAATGGCAAGGACCAGCATTTCATGCCAATGGCTATGTCATCTGGGGGTTTACCGCCGGCGTGCTTTCGGCCCTCTTGCAGCACTCTGGGTGGAGTGTTCCTTGGGATAATAATTCAGTCATGGACCTGCGTGACTCCCTCAAAAACTCCCGCAATAATGAGAAGATGTCCTAACCGCTTGTGCCGCGGTACGTGTACGTCTTAACCCCAAATAGAAAGAATCCATAGCCATGACTCCTGCGCTTATCGTTGACGGCCTGATTGTGGTCGCCGTCCTGTTGGCGCTACTTAGTGGGTGGCGCAATGGTGCCCTCGCGGCAGTTTTGGCCTCCATCGGAGTGGGTGCTGGGGTAGTGCTGGGCATTGCTGTGGCACCTGCCGCATTGCGCCTGGTGGATCAGCCCTCGCTGCGCTTGCTGCTCTTGGTAGGAATTTTGGTGCTATTCGTGGGCATCGGGCAGCTCATCGGCTCCTCTCTGGGCGGCAGCGTGCGCGACCGCATGAAGGCGCGCAAGACACAGCGCCTCGATTCTGCGGTGGGTGCGGTATTCCAAGCTTTTGCCGCTCTGGTGGTTATCTGGTTGATTTCTATTCCCGTGGCCACCAACTTGGGCGGCGCGGCTGGCCAGGGGCTGCGCGATTCGCGTATCTTGGGCAACCTCAACTCGGCCGCGCCGGCGCGGGTAGCGGCGCTGCCCAATGGTGTCGCGGCGATGCTCAATGAGTCCGGTCTGCCGCCATTAGTGTCGCCGTGGCAAAACTCTATTAGCACCGAGGAGGTAGAAGAGCCGGACCCAGACGTGCAGGACCCGGAGCTGGTGCGCCGCATGCGGCCCTCCATCATTCACGTGCTTGGCGACGCCGAAGAGTGCTCCCGCCGCCTCATGGGGTCCGGCTTCGTGGTAGCCGATGACTACGTAATCACCAATGCCCACGTGGTGGCCGGCACACAGACCGTGCGCCTTGATACCAAGCTGGGGCTTAAGGACGCGACCGTGGTCTACTACAACCCAGACGTGGACGTGGCGGTATTGCATTCGCGCGACCTAGGCATCGATCCGCTGCCGTGGGCCCAGACCCCGGCCCAGACGGGCGATGATGCCATGGTGATGGGCTTCCCACATTCTGGGCCTTTCGACGCCGAGATGGCGCGTGTGCGCGATCGCATCACCATTTCGGGTCCGGATATTTACTCCCACGGGCATGTGGAGCGCGATTCCTACACTGTGCGTGGCAATATCCAGCAAGGAAATTCCGGCGGCCCACTGGTCAATACGGCTGGCGAGGTCCTAGGCGTGGTCTTTGGCGCCTCGGTGGATGACTCTGAGACGGGCTATGCGCTCACCGCTGATGAAGTCAACAGTCAGATCGGGGACGTCGCGCAGCTTACCCACCCGGTCGATACCGGTGAGTGCGTGGCCCACTAGGTATTTTCTTGGAGCCACGCCCCCAGCGTAGAGACGAACTCCGCCGGTGCTTCCACGTGCGGTAGGTTCTTCGCACCGGGCACGGTCGTGGCGGTAAATCCGTGGCGGGCGCGCAAGGCGGCGCGGCGGACCACGGGATTCCACAGTCGTTGTTGGGCGTGGATGAAAAGGACGGGTCGTTCCACTGTCAGTTCCACCCAGTTCAGGGGGACAACGGCGGTGCGCATACGGTGGTTCCACAAAATTCCGCGCCGAACGCTGCCGATCCGGGAGGCGCGCAGGCGTAGATCGAGGATGCGGTCAAAGGTGGCTCCGGCAAGCGAAGATCCAGTATCCAGCTCCAATTCCTTGCGGTAGGCGCGCGGACTAAGTAGCAGGTTCTGGGCGCGGGTAACGCGGGGTAGGCGGCACAGCAGCGAGCGCAGGTTAATCCACCCAAAATCCCACGGCCGGGCGGCAATCGCGCGGCGCAGATCCACCGGGTGGGCGGCGGAGATGGAAGCCAAGCCGCGCACCCGCTCGGGGCGCTCAGCGGCTAAGCACCAAGCCACCGCGCCGCCGGTATCGGCACCGACCACAAAGGCATCGTCGTGGCCCAAGGCTTGGATGAGCCCGCTGATATCGCCCACCAAGGTACGAATATCTTGCCCCGCATCAATAGGTGGCTTATCGGACATGCCAAAGCCGCGCATATCTACCGCCGCGACGTGGAAGCCGCGCTGCGCAAGCGGCGCAATGACGTCTTGGTAGTCGAACCACCCACCAAAGGCGCCGTGGATGAGTATCACTAGGGGCTGCGTGCTCTCTCCCGCCGTGGCCACGTGCAGGCGGATGCCGCGGGTATGGACGAAGTCATGCGCATAAGGTCCCTCCAGCTCCACCGTTGAGGGAGGCAGGGGTGCAAAGGCCATGGTGCCGCCTTTCTATAGTTGGGGCAGAAACGGTAGAGGATAGGGGAAAGTACACAAAATCCGCCCCAGGCTAGCTAGGGCGGATAGAGAGGAGCACGACTGCGTGGCGTGCTGCGTGTGCGTGGCGCCTGCCGGTTTAGGTGTAGAGGCCGTGGGTGGTCTTTCGGTCCAGAGACTTTTGTGCCTTGCCCGGAACCAGGTTCTTGAGCTCCTTGGTGGAGTCAATGGTCTTTTGCGGTGCCTTCACCTGCTTGACGTTCTTCAGACCAACAAAGGCCAGGATGCCGGCGAGGACGATCATGATCAAGAAGACGATCAGGAACGCTGCCCAGCGGTCCAGCCAGATGGCGAGGAGCTCTGCCAAGAAGAAGAAAAAGAAGAAAGAGCTATACAGCGCGATGGTGCCAGCGCCGCCGAAGAGACCAGCGCCAATTCCGCCCTTCTTTGCGGACTCTGCCAGTTCGGTCTTAGCCAGCTCCACCTCGGAGCGTACGAGCTGGGACATCTGCTCGGTGGCGTTGGAGACCAGCTGGCCTACCGAGGTCTCGGACGAGGACGTATCCACGTCACTCAATGGGATCGAGTTCACCTTCGGTGCAAATTGATCAGTACCGTCGGTATACAGTCCATCGTTGCTCACGATTAATTCTCCTCGCGTTTATCTAAACCTTGTAATGTCCCTAATAATAATGGAATCACTATTCTCCCATGGTGCCACGCATACGTAGGGACTTCCACGGCTATCCTAATGTATATGTCAGAAATTGACGCGTTATCCCCGCTGTTTCGCCTGCCGGGGGTGAAAGAAAGTGCAGAAAAAGCCGCCGCTGCCATTGCCCGTGCACACCGCCGACCTGCAGGATTGCGAAAGTTTGAGGTCATCTCCGCCGAGTCCCTTATTCGCGGCGCCCGTTCTAGCGTGGCGCTTGATGGCTACGCCATCCCCCCACATCCGGGCCCAGAGAACGTGGAAGAAGGGCCGTTGGCCAGCGCCGTAAGCGCCTACTCTGTGGCCGCGCCGGAGCTTTTGGACACCACGGTGCGCTCCTTTGCCCGAGCGCCGCTGCAGGTTCTAGCGCGCATTGACGTCGCGGCCGGTGGCACCGGTATCCCCACCGGTGAAAGCGCGCGGCTGCAAGGGCTGGGCCGGCTTATCGCCCAAGGTAATGGTCCCGCCTTTGATCTCCTTCTACCGAGCGTGGTTCATGCCGAGATAGCCGCAGGGCAGTTTTTCGGCCCTCGCAGCGGCCTCGTCGCTCGCGTTGCTTCCCGCCTTGCCGCTGTGCATACGGGTTTTGACCCGCGCGGTTTCGCCGTACCCGAGATCTACTACACCCGCCACCGCGCTGAGTATGCCGATGCGGTGGATAATTACCGCACCGCGCTTGCCGACGCCCTCCTTACCCACCTCGCTGCCTGGGCAGCCGGTGGTGCAGAGGCCGACGCGATTGCGCGAGCCGCTTAAGAGGTATGCCGTGGCCCGCGCTTGGGGAAGCTGGGGCGGTCAGGGTGCTGGGCAAGCCACAGCCCGGCGCCGATAGCCGCCACGGTACCCGCCAGCACGGAGGCGCCGATTCCGATTTCTTTAGCGGTTGGCGCAGGCAGGAGCGGCACTGGGTCCTTAAAGGAGCGGATATCCCACTCATGGCTGATGGCGTGGCGCTTTAATTGCTTGTCCGGGTTGACGGCGACGGGGTGGCCAACTTTCTCCAGCATCGGGATATCCGTAGCGGAATCCGAATAGGCATAGCTGGCATTAAGATCAATGTTTGCTGCGGCGGCAGTGCGCTCTAGTGCTTCCGCCTTATGTGGGCCCTTGCAATAAAAGAGCACCTCGCCGGTAAAGCGTCCGTCTTTTTCTGCCAATTCGGTGGCGATGACGTGCTCGACGCCGAGCTCCTCCGCGATGATGTCTACCAACACGGCAGCGGAGGCAGAGACAATGACTACGTGGTCGCCCGCGGCGCGGTGGGCACGGATAAGTTCCCGGGCCTCGGCATAGATGGAGGGAGTGACCACGTGGTGCATGGTGTCTCGGGCGATGGAGCGCACTTCCTCCACGGACCACCCCGTGACCATCGTGGTGAGCTGATCGCGGCTAGCGTCCATGCCTTCGCTGGAGAGGCCGGAAAACATATAGCTGGCTTTCGCCAGGGAGAGCTGCAGTGCTTCGGCCGGGGAGATGAGCCCGTTGTGCAAAAACTCGCGGCCAAAGGCATAGGCCGAGGAGGTGGCGATGATGGTTTTATCGAGATCGAAAAACGCCGCGGTGCGTGCGTGATCGCCGCCGGCGCAACTCGTGCTAGCGGGGCGGGGAGGAAAGGATTCGCGGGAATTCGTCATGGTGTGCTGCCGAGTGTAGCCGCCCTTCGCGCTTAGTGGTGTTGAAGTGGCTGCAGTTAATGGTGGTTGGCGTGTCAATAATGTGGGATTGGCAGCCCATGCGGGGGATAATGTAGTGAACATGCATTCGGTGCAGGTCAGCGCCATGGCCGTGGAAAAACTGCTGTTAGCTGTTGTGGTTGGGTGGCGAACATGTCATAATAATGCGTGCAAGGCCCCGATATACTGTGCGGCCTGCCCCGGCTCACCCCCCCGAGGCCGGGTTACTGACGGCCCGTGCGCACACCCCCCCGATGCACGGGCCGTCACCTATATCTAGCGCCATGTGATACGAGGTTATCCACAGGTTTTTAGTTGAAGTGGCAACCAAATCAGGGTCACACGGTGACTTATCGCGGGTTATCCACAGTGTCACCGGAGAGCCCTCGCTGCGGTTGCACGGATGCTTCAGGCTATGAGGCATGAACGCATTACATCCTGATTCCGCTGCCATCGTCGTTGCCGTCGGTGACGAAGCACTGCGCGCCGAGGCTATCCATGCCGCGGCTGCTACCAGCCACGATGTGCTTACCGTAACCGATCCCCGCGACGTCCCGCGCAGTCTGCCAGGCGCCTTTGCGGTCCTAGTTGATTCCCTCATGGCCCGCGTGGTGGCGGCAGCGCAACGCCCCCACACCGCGCCTGTGCCAGTACTATTCCTTGCCGCGGACCCTGGACCGATTGACTATGAAGCGGCATTAGCCTGTCACGCGGAGAGCGCCTTTATCATTCCCGCCCAGGTTAAGGAGCTGCTCGCGGGCATTGCCGCGGCGGGCGCCCCGCAGGACACGCGACCGGGTAGCGCCACCATCGCCGTGGTTGGCGCGAGCGGCGGGGTGGGTGCTTCTACCTTCGCGGCCGCCTTGGCCCGCACCCAGTGCGCTGCGGATGGGCGCGCCCTGCTTATCGACGCCCACCCATACTCCGGTGGTCTCGACCTCCTGCTTGGCGTAGAGGCCGAAGCGGGGGCGCGCTGGCCGGAGCTTACCGTGGGCGATGGCAGTATCGATGCCGCCGATCTCTACCGCGCGCTGCCGACCACGCCGGATGGGGTAGCGGTGCTCTCGACCGCGCGCAGTACCGTCGCGGATCCCTTTCGTCTGGAAAAGGACCTGCTCGCGCGAGTAGTGGGCGCGGCCCACGCGGGCGAAGGGCTATGCGTGGTGGATTGCACCCCGGAGACCGTTCCGGATGCGTGTACCCACGTGGTCATAGTGGTGGCCGCAGAAGTGCGCTCGGCTGCATCGGCCGCGCAACTTATTGCGCGCTTCGGGGCCGCGCGGCGCAGCTGTGTGGTGGTGCTGCGGCAACGCCAGTGGGCGTCGTTAAGCGCGGCGGAAGTAGAAAGCATCATCCACAGCACGGTATTGGCAGAACTGCCAACGGCCCGGGGCCTTACGCGCGCGGTGGAAATAGGCGGCCTTCCGCAGCGCCTCCCGGCACCCTTGCGCAAGGCTGCACACGCGGTCCTCGAGGAGGTAGGCGCGTGAGTGAGCAGAAAGTAGCACAGGAGACGCTGGAAAAGATGCAGCGTATCATCGCCGCCGAGCCCGACTTGGTGCATGATGCGGCAGCCCTGGCTCGGCGCATCCGCGCAGAAGCCGGCGTGATTAGTGACGTCGCGGTACTCGACCTACTACGCCGCCTGCGCCAGGACGCCACCGGAATGGGCCCGCTTGATGCATTGCTGGGGCGAGAGGGGGTTACCGATGTCGTTGTGAACGGGCCGCATGCGGTATTCATGGACCGCGGCGAGGGCCTCGAACGCACTGACATCACCTTCCGCGATGATGGCGAAGTCCGCCAACTGGCCAGCCGGCTGGCGGCAGCCTCCGGCACGCGCCTCGATGATGCTCAACCCTATGCCGATGGCCGCGTTAGCCGTCCTGATGGCGTCGTCCTGCGCGTCCACGCCCTGCTGAGCCCGCCTGCGGTGGCCGGAACCTGCCTGAGCCTGCGCGTACTGCGCCAAGCACAGACCACCTTGCCCCAACTAGTAGACAACGGCACGGTGCCAGAAGATATCGCTACGCTGCTGCGCACTGTGGTGGACAAGCGAATCTCATTCCTGGTTATAGGTGGAACCGGCTCCGGCAAAACCACCTTGCTATCCGCACTTTTGGGAACCGTCTCTGAGCGCGAACGCATCCTCGTCATCGAAGACACCGCCGAGCTCTCCCCGCACCACCCGCACTGCGTTAGCGTGGTCTCGCGCCGGGCCAACGCGGAGGGAAGCGGCGAGGTCACGATGTCACAATTGCTCCGACAAGCGCTGCGCATGCGCCCAGACCGCATCGTGGTAGGCGAGATCCGCGGCCGCGAGGTGGTCGATCTCCTCGCCGCCCTCAACACCGGCCACGACGGCGGCGCCGGTACGCTCCATGCCAATTCGCTCTTTGAAGTCCCCGCCCGCATGGAGGCCCTCGCCGCCCTTGGCGGCCTGGACCGCGCGGCACTGCACTCACAACTGGCAGCGGCCGTACACATGGTGCTGACCATGGAACGCACCCCGCAGGGCCGCCGCCTTGCCCATATTGGCGTGCTCGAGGGAAACCCGGTAAACCCGCGCATAATCTGGAGTGCTGAAGACGGACCGGCGGAAGGTTTTGCGGAATTTTCCGCACAACTTCTGGGCGAGCGCGCCGGGGAGGCCAGCCATGCTTAGTTTCCTCTTGCTCGCCGCGGCGCTGCTCCTGCCCGCGCCTTCTATCGCCGGCCGCCTAGCTTCCGCAACGCGCCAGACACGAGCTAGCTCCGTGGTCATCCTGGGGGCGGTATTTTGCGGCAGCCTGGTCTTTTACTCAGTGGGTCGCATCAGCATCGCTATCGCCGCCGCCATAATCGCCTGGTGCGTGTCCTGGTACACCAAAGACCTCGTGGCCGCGCGTACGCAGCGGCGCGGCCGCGAAGGGCTGGCCGCCTATTTGGGAGTGGTCACCGCGGACCTGCGGGCGGGGGCGACCCTGGCTGGGGCGCTTGCCCGCGGGGTGGAGGCCCTGCCGGGAACTACCCCGCGGGAGGTATCCGCCGCACTGGAAGCAACGGCCGCCCTCGCTGCGCGTGGCGCGCCGCCCCACATGGCGCTCACGGATGCGGAGGATACAAAGACCCTGCCGGAGCTTTCCCGCTTAGGCCATCTGCTAGAGCTTTCCACCTACCACGGTATTGCGGTGGCCAGCTTGCTCGACCAAGCCCAAAGCCGCCTCGATGCTTCTCGACGCCACCAGCAATCCACCTCCGCTAGCCTGCAAGGCCCCCAAGCGACCGCCACGGTGCTCGCGTGCTTGCCAATAGCCGGCATCGCCATGGGCGGGGCCATGGGCGCTAACTCGCTCGGCTTTCTTTTCGGCGGCGGGCTGGGCGGTGTCCTGCTCGTGGTAGGCGTGGCGCTGGCCTGCGGCGGCTTCGCTTGGTCGCGCATCATTATTCGGAAGGCGGCTGCATGATCCCGCTCATCTTTGTGGCCTTGGCCGCCCTCGTTGGCCTCCCACCGCACACTGGCCGGCTGGCAGTTACCAGTGCGACTGAGACCACCGCTAAGACCCCGCGCGATGGCCCGAAAGCGCGTGGGGGACTGATAAGCAAGCTCAAGCCCGCAGCACCGCTGGACCCGCTGGTAGTAGCAGGTGACGTCGAACTATTCGCAGCGTGCCTGGCCGCAGGGCTGTCCGTACACGGAGCTGCCACCGCGGTCGCTCGCACCGCGGACGCTCAGACGCAGGACCTGTGGGAGACCGTCTCCGCGCTGCTAGGCGTTGGAGTTTCCACGCAGTCCGCGTGGGGCCATATGAAGGGCCAGGCGGGGCTGGAGGACTTAGCACAGCTTGTCATCATGTCGGGCCAATCCGGCGCCACCATTGCGGCCGGATGTCATCGAATCTGTACTTCTTTGCGCGCGGAAGCATCCGCCCACGCCACAGCACAGGCGGAGCGCGCAGGAGTATTCATTGCCCTCCCGCTGGCGGTGTGCTTCCTGCCGGCATTCATCGTTCTAGGCCTTGCGCCCGTAGTAATCAGCCTGGGCGCGCAACTTCTCTAAACCTCACTTGAAAGGACACTAATCATGCACGCACTTACTAAGTATTCCCAGCTCATCCGCAATGACGAGGGTATGAGCACCATCGAATATGCCATGGGCTCTCTAGCAGCAGCGGCGCTTGCCGGGGTGCTTTACATGGTCATCAACGGCGGCGGCGTGGTGGATGCCATCGAAGGCATCATTACCGACGCCCTCTCTAATACCCCCAGCTAGCAGCTCTACCTAACCCCAGCCGGCGGGATCATTCCCGCCGGCAGAAAGGAGGAATGATGCACAAGGTATTTGATGACGATGGCTCCGTGACCATCGAGGCTGCCTTAGCTTTAAGCTCCTTAGTCTTGGTCGCGGCGGGAATCGTGGGTGCTATTGCCACGCTGGCATCCTATATCGCCGCTGTGGACATGGCGGGCGCGGCCGCGCGTGCGCATGCCATCGGCGTCGAATACCACCCCGCGCGCGAAGATGCCCAAGTCAGCGTGGAGGAAAGCGGTGGGCTGGTGAGGGCGTCGGTTAGCGTGGATGCCCCCATCGGCACCATGCGCTCCGAGGCAGTCTTTCCCGCCGAGGTGGGCGGAAATGAGTAAGCCGCAACGCCAGGGCGAGGAAGGCTATGCCACCATTGCCGCAGCCGGCATCATCGTTGCCATCGTGAGTCTCCTGCTGCTCGTGGCGGCAGTGGGCTCGCGCGTGGCCGCGCGCCACGAGGCGCAAGTAGCGGCCGACCTCGCTGCGGTCGCTGGTGCCTGGGCCCTTGCCACGGGCGAGGACGCCTGCACCACCGCGCGCGATACGGCCGCGCTAAACGACGCCACCTTAGAAACCTGCACCGAAGCCGGCCGCGACGTCATCGTCACCGCGGCAGTGCGCGGCCGGTCCACTCAGGCGAAGGCCGGTCCGGTATGAGCTGGCAGGAGGCAATGGTGCGGCTTATTCCTACCGTAGTGGCGGCCGTGGCGGGCTTCATTGCTTGGCGGGAATATCGCCGAAAGGTACGGGAAGAAAACAAATCGGATCGTAGGCGGGAACAAGATAGATGGTGGGGAATTGTGCAGTGGTGTATCGATAAGACTGACTCGGCGGAAAGCGCCGAAAAAATTACTGGATGGTATTTTCTCCCCACAATTCTGGGATTATTATCGGACGTTGAAGGAGATTCCCCTTTTATCGACACACTGTGGGATTTTGCCCAAGAGTTTAAAGAGGGTGAGCTCGACAAATCTGCCCCGAAAGAAGAAAGAGGCGATGCTCCATGAGGCATCCGCAAGGCTCGCCTTTTTACGAGCCGAATCCGGAAGTGCGGCGCACTCGCGCACGTGCAGCGGCGGAAATTCAGCGCATAATATTGGAGCGGTTTCCTCATCGGCGTGAGGAGCTGTTGCAGCGCAGCGCGGACTATGAACACGCGCGGGCGCAGCGAGTAAATGAAGAAAAAGGCAGAACCGCTTAGGTTGCGGCTAACCCTGCGTCATGGTGACAAGTGCACCGAGTAGCTTGATAGCACCATCTTTGCTGAGCGGATTATTTCCGTTGCCGCACTTCGGTGATTGCACGCACGAGGGGCAGCCGGATTCGCAAGGGCATGAGCGCACCGCCTCGAAGGTGGCCTCTATCCATTCGGGGAAGCGGCGGAAGCCTTCTTCAGCAAAGCCGGCACCGCCGGGATGGCCGTCATAGACAAAGACGGTGGGCAGCTGCGTATCGGGGTGCAGCGCGGTGGAAACGCCGCCGATATCCCAGCGGTCGCAGGTGGCGATAAGCGGCAGTAAGCCGATGGCGGCGTGCTCGGCCGCGTGCAGGGTGCCGGGCGTATCGGAGGCCGTCACGCCCATGGCGGAAAGTGCCAGCGGATCGATGGTATAGGCCACGGCTCGGGTAACCAGGCGCTGTTCGGGGAGATCGAGGGGGATGTCGTCACCAATGGTGCCGTCGGCAAGCCGCACTTGGTAACCGGTGACGCGATCGGTGACCTCTACCTCCACGTCCGCCACCCACAGGCCCGGGGAGTAATTGACCAGGTTATCGGCCTCGCGCAGGATGCGGATATCCGTGGTGGAGCGCGGGGTCGTCGAATAATCCGGGGCCTCGGGGCGGGCCAGCGCCAGGTAATCGCTGAGGATGAGCTCCTCGATGACAAAACTTTCGCCCTGGTGCAGGTACACCGCGCCGGGGTGCACCTGACTGGTGGCGCGAGCAGCATCGATGGTGCCGAGCAGGCGGCCGTCGGAAGAATCCACGATCAGCACTTCCTCGCCCGACCCACCGCGCAGAGAAACGGCGGTATGCGCCGTTTCGGGGGAGAGCTCCTCCGGCGAGTCGGCAGGAATGGGTACGGCGAACCAGCCTCGCTCGCGGCGGCGCAGCAGGCCAGACTCGGCCAGCTGATGGACCACATCCTGTGCGTCCCAGGCAGCAATCGTGGCATCATCCAGCGGTTTTTCTACCGCAGCGCAATAGACGTGGCCGAAGAGGATATACGGATTGGCCGGGTTGAATACGCTGGCTTCCACCGGCTTGCCCAGCAGCGCCTCGGGATGGTGGACCAGATAGGTATCCATCGGCTCATCGCGGGCGATGAGTACTACGAGCGAGCCCTGCCCGCGGCGGCCGGCGCGCCCGGCCTGCTGCCAAAAACTGGCGACGGTCCCCGGGAAGCCGGCCGTGACCACGGCATCGAGCCCACCGACGTCGATGCCCAGCTCGAGCGCGGAGGTGGTGGCGACGCCGAGTAAGGAGGCGTCGTCAAGCGCGCGCTCTAATGCACGGCGGTCCTCGGCCAGATAGCCCGCGCGGTAGGCGGCGATGCGCTGGGCAAAATCGGGCCGGCCCAAACTACCGGAGAGTACCTCGGCCGCACGCATGGCCACCACCTCGGCCGAACGGCGCGAACGCACGAAGGTCATGGTGCGCGCACCCTCGGCGATGAAAGAGGCCATCATCTCGGCCGCTTCGGTGGTGGCGGCGCGGCGCACCGGTGCCCCGTGCTCGCCCTCGGCGCCCTCGATGAAGCCTGGCTCCCACAGGGCTACGGTGCGCGCACCGGTGGGGGCGGTGTCCTCCGTAATCGCGCGGGCGGGCCGGCCGGTGAGGCGCTGTGCATGTCGGCCCGGGTCCTTCATGGTGGCCGAGGCATAGATTACCGTCGGCCGCGAGCCATAGTGCGCGCACAAGCGCAGCAGCCGCCGCAACACGAGCGCCACATTGGCGCCGAATACGCCCCGGTAGGAATGGCATTCATCGATGACGATGAACTCCAGGTGCCGCAGCAGCCGCGCCCATCGGGCATGCGCCGCCAGCAGGGACATATGCACCATATCCGGGTTGGAAAAAATGAACCGCGAATGATCGCGTACGCCCGCGCGGGATTCCTGCGGCGTATCGCCGTCATAGGGTGCGGGCACCACGGTCTTGAGCGCCGGAATCCCCCGGCACAGCTCCAGCACCGCCTGCAGCTGATCCGAACCCAGCGCCTTAGTGGGGGTGAGATACAGCGCGCAAGCGGTAGGCTCCTGCGCCAGCCGGCTCAAAATGGGCAGCTGGTAGCCCAGTGATTTGCCCGAGGAGGTACCGGTAGCAATCACCGCATCCTCGCCTTCCCAGGCGGCCTGTGCAAGCTCAGCCTGGTGCCGATACAGCTTGCCGACGCCCCCTTCTACCAGCTTCTCCCGCAACTGCGGCAATACCCACTCCGGCCACTGCGCATACTGGGCGCGCTGTGGCGGCAGGGTGGTCTGAAAGGTGAGAGTGGACTCATCGAGGCGGCGCTGGATGAATTCGAGGAGCTCTTTTCCCAGGGGATTATCCGTTTCCGGGTGAGACAATTTTTACCCCCTCGTGAGTTTGGTCTATCGCTTTGGCGTGGAACGTGTCACACTGATATAAGGCCAATGATGTCTTGGTGCGGTGTTTACACTTTAAGGTACTGCTAAAGGACGCATTTACCGAACCCCCTTGGTGCGGAATCGCTGCACCGATAAGCAAGAAAAGGACTGCACACCATGGCACAAGGAACCGTTAAGTGGTTTAACTCTGAAAAGGGCTACGGCTTTATCGAGCGCGCGGATGGCGCCGGCGATATCTTCGTCCACTACTCCGAGATTCAGGGCAGCGGATTCCGCACCCTAGAGGAAAATCAGCAGGTCACCTTCGAGGTAGGCACCGGACCGAAGGGCGATCAGGCCCAGTCCGTGTCCGTCATCTAGGCGGCCTGTTCTCCCCGCTACGGCGTCTCCGCGTAGCCGCGGCGGGTATCCCACCACTCGGTGAACTTATTCTGCAGCTTCTGCAGGCCCACGCCGATGATGATGGCGGCAACGATGCTGACCACCACGGCGAGTACTGGCGAATTAGAAAAGGCCATGCCGCCGAGATAACCAATGGCCAGCGCCTCGCCAGCCCAGAGGGCGACGCCGATGGTGTCGAAGAAAACAAAGACGATCCACGGGAACCTCATGGACCCCAGCAGGATGGTCATAAACAAGCGGGCTGAAGGGATGAAGCGGGCGATGATAATGGCGGCCCCTCCGCCGCGGCGCATATTTCGCTTGACCCAGTTCAGCCCTTCGTAGGCCTTAGATCCCTTTGGCACGCGCTTAAGCAAGGGCATAAACCGCGTGCCTAGCAGGAAACAGAGATTATCGCCCATCATGGCGGCGATGAGCGCCACGAAGAACATGGTGGGCAGGTGGGGGAAGCCCTGCGATCCGGACCAGGCGCCGGCCATATTGAGCGGGATTTCTGACGGCAGGACGGGGAAGAAGCAGTCACCAAAGATCAGCGCGGCGACCAGCGGGTAGATCCACTCTGTGGACATGACGGTTTCGATCCACATAGTGATTGTGTCAACCATGAATCCTCCACGGGTGTCGGCTTAGGTGTGCTATTGTGCCCCACAATGCTTTCACAGCTACTGGGCATTCTAAGTAGGCCAGTATAGACCCGTTCTATGGGGGTACATAGTGCCCCTGAAAACGGCCTTTTGGCAGAACCGCGTATATGGTGCGAGAAAGGAAACACAGATCAACTGTGTACGCTAGGGGCGATTGCTGAAAGCGTGCATACCTTATTGTTCGCATCATCGAAAGGGATGAAGTCGAAGTGGCAGAAGCAGCCGGGCCGGGAAAGACCTTGGTGATCGTCGAGTCGGCGACGAAGGCGAAGAAGATTCAGCCTTACCTCGGAGATAAGTACATCGTGGAGGCCTCCGTAGGCCACATCCGCGATCTTCCCCGCGGCGCTGCGGACGTACCGGCTAAGTATAAGAAGGAATCCTGGGCGCGCCTTGGCGTGAACCCAGAGGACGACTTCGCCCCGCTATATGTGGTGAGCCCCGATAAGAAGAAGAAAGTCGCGGACCTAAAGTCCAAGCTGAAGCAGTGCGATCAGCTCTACCTCGCGACAGACCCCGACCGCGAGGGCGAGGCCATCGCCTGGCACCTGCTTGAGGTCTTAAAGCCCAAGGTTCCGGTGCGCCGCATGGTGTTCAACGAGATCACCAAATCGGCCATCCTGGAAGCTGCGGATAATACGCGCGATCTGGATTACAACCTTATCGACGCCCAGGAAACCCGCCGCATCCTGGACCGCCTCTACGGCTACGAGGTCTCCCCAGTGCTGTGGAAGAAGGTCATGCCGCGGCTTTCTGCAGGCCGCGTGCAGTCGGTGGCTACCCGCGTCATCGTCGAGCGCGAGCGCGAGCGCATGGCGTTTATCCCCGCTGACTACTGGGATCTAGCCGCCACGCTAGATACCGGCGCTGCGGATGCGGATAATCCCGCTACGTTCGACGCCCGCCTCACAGCCGTCAATAGCAAGCGCGTGGCCCTGGGCCGCGACTTTGATGACCGCGGAAACGTGAAGAGCAAAGACGTCATCGTCATCACCGAGCCGCAGGCCAAGGCGCTAGAAACCGCACTGAGCGGCGCGGACATGCAGGTCGCTGGTGTCGAGCACAAGCCCTATACGCGCAAGCCTTATGCGCCGTTTATGACCTCTACGCTGCAGCAGGAGGCCGGCCGCCGCCTGCACTTTACCTCCGAGCGCACCATGCGCATTGCGCAGCGCCTGTACGAAAACGGCCACATTACTTATATGCGTACTGACTCCACCTCGCTGTCCAAGCAGGGTCTATCAGCTGCGCGCAACTCTGCCACCAGCATCTATGGCGCAGAGTATGTGTCCGACTCCCCGCGCGTTTATGACCGCAAGGTGAAAAACTCCCAGGAAGCCCACGAGGCCATCCGCCCGGCTGGCGAGACCTTCGCCACCCCGGGCCAGCTTTCCGGTCAGTTGGATGCGGAGGAGTTTAAGCTCTATGACCTGATTTGGAAGCGCACCGTCGCCTCCCAGATGGCCGATGCCAAGGGAACCTCCATGAAGGTCACCGTGGCCGGCACCGCCACCACGGATAATGGCAGCTACGACGTGGAATTCTCCGCCACCGGCCGCACCATTACCTTCCCGGGCTTCCTGAAGGCCTATGGCGCGGACGACGCCAAGGGTGACAAGAAGGGCGAGACCCACTTGCCGCATCTGGAAGAGGGCCGCGCCCTCAACGCCAAGGAAGTCTCCGCCGAGGGCCACTCCACCAACCCGCCGGCGCGCTATACCGAGGCCAGCTTGGTTAAGAAAATGGAGGACTTGGGCATCGGCCGCCCGTCCACCTACGCATCCATTATCAAGACCATCCAGGACCGCGGCTATGTGGTCTCGCGCGGCAATGCGCTGGTGCCCTCGTGGGTTGCCTTTGCCGTCGTGGGACTGTTGGAGGAGAACTTCACCGAGCTGGTGGACTATGACTTCACCTCTTCCATGGAAGACGAGCTGGACCAGATTGCCACCGGTATCGAGGACGGCACCGCTTGGCTCAATGGCTTTTATTTCGGCAACGCCGAGGCCAATGAGCAAAAGGCGGCCTCCATTGCCCGACACGGCGGCTTAAAGTCACTTATCGACGTCAACCTAGAAGCCATCGATGCCCGCAAGGTCAACTCCCTGCGCCTTTACACCGATACCGAGGGCCGCGATGTCTTCGTCCGTGTGGGCCGCTATGGCCCGTATATCGAGCGCGCCGTCGGCACCAATGACGACGGCAGCATCGAGTACCAGCGCGCTAACCTCTCTGAAACCGTCACTCCGGACGGCTTGAACGAAGAGCTAGCGGAAAAACTCTTTGCCACCCCACAGGGCGGCCGCGAACTGGGTGAAAACCCGGCAAATGGGCGCATGATTGTGGCTAAGGAGGGCCGCTTCGGCCCGTATGTCACCGAGGTCGTCCGCGATGATGAGCGGGAGAAGGCCGAGGGTGAGGCTGAAGAGGTCGTCGCCAAGGAGCGTGCCGAGGAAGACAAGCAACGCGCCGAGGAAGGCAAGCGCGCTAAGAACTGGGAAACCAAAACTGCCGCGAAGCAGAAGGAAAAGCGCGTCAAGGAGTACATCGAGAATAAGCTGAAGCCGGGTACGGCCTCGCTGTTTAGCTCGATGGAGCCCTCTACGGTGACCCTCGAAGAAGCCCTCCAGCTGCTGTCCCTGCCGCGCGAGGTGGGCGAGGATGACGGCGTGATGATCACCGCGCAGAACGGCCGCTATGGCCCGTATCTGAAGAAGGGTACCGATTCGCGCTCGCTGGCTAAGGAAGAGCAGATCTTCACCGTCACCTTGGATGAGGCCCGCCGGATTTATGCCGAACCGAAGCGTCGCGGCCGCGCCGCGGCCCAGCCGCCGATCAAGCAGCTGGGCGATAATGACGTCTCCGGCAAGCCCATGACCGTCAAGGATGGCCGCTTCGGCCCGTACGTCACCGACGGCACCACCAATGCCTCCCTGCGCCGCGGCGATGACCCGGAGCAACTTACCGACGCCCGCGCGAACGAACTCCTTTCCGAGCGCCGCGCCAAGGAAGCTTCCGGCGAGACCAAGAAGAAGTCCACCAAGAAGTCCTCTAAGAGGACGACGAAGAAGAAGGCGACTAAGAAGGCCACCAAAAAGTCCACGAAGAAAGCTGGCAAGAAGGCAACTAAGAAGCCTTCGCCCGGCACGAAGAACGTGGTAAAGGCCGGCTCGCGCAAGAAGTAACCGCGTAAGGTGGCGGGCATGAACGATTTTCTTGCCCGCACCCAAGAAGGCGCTGCGGCCCTGCGGCGCGCCGTATCCGATATCAGTGCGCGGCCGCAGCTTATCGCCTCGGTCCGCGAGGAGCCCGCCGTTGGCGCCGGTATCCTAGCCGGGGTCATCGCCCAAGTGGAAAAGGCCCGCACCCTAACCCGTCCTTCGGCGCTGGGCGTGGCGGCTGTAACGGCGAACCACGCCGCCTATGCCTGGAGCCTGTATCGCCGCGGCGCGCGCAACGATGCTTTAGGTTGGGGCCTGCGCGCGGCCGCATGGGGTGCGGGCGTTGCCGTTACCCGTAGCCAGCCGACGTCCGCCGCAGTGGCAGTGGGTGGCGCGGCCGTGCTTGCCACCTCGGCATTGGCGGGCGACCCAGTGCTGCGCACCGACGCCGGCAAGGGCATGAGTCACGGTGCTAATGTGCTCGTCGCGGCCGAGGGTCTAACCGCCTTGCGTGCGGCGCTGAAGCAGCGCAAGCACAAGGCGCGGCTAGTGTGCGCGGCCGAAACCGGCGCCCTAGTTATCGGCCATCTGCTGCTGTTTGACGGCCTTCACCGCACCCGGTAACTGCGGCTGCATCGTCGGACCATAGGAAAGGCGGCGGTGCACCGCCTCGAAGGGGCCGCGGCGGTCGAAGGCTTCCAGCACGCAGGCGAAGATGAGGGTGGCCAACCACACCGCGAAGGCCATCACCGCTTGGCCGAAGGCCCCCAGCTCGTGACCGAAGTTCAGCATGAACGGGTGCACGAGGCAGAAAAAGAGGATGGACTGCCCCACATAGCCGCTCATGGAGCGCTTGCCCAGCGCCGCAAAGGGCCACAGCACCGCGGGCAGCGGTGCGCCGGCCGAAAGTCGCTCCTGTACTGGCTGCAGCACCAACGCGAGTCCGGCCAGGATGCCGGGGCCAGTGAAGACGCCGAGGAAAGAGTTGGCATTATTGGCCGCATTCGCCCAGCGCTGCTCGATGACCCCAAGCGTGCTCAAAGACCACAAGGTACCGATAACCACGGTAATGACCACCGCGACGGCGACCCAGCGCAGGAGGGTGGGGCGGTGAGAGGGGACGTCGGCAAGCACGCCTTGGCGCGCCCACACAAAGCCCACCAGCATGACGGGCAGGTACATTAGCAAAATGATCGGCGTGGCCAAGGCCTGGCTGCCTAGGGTGACAAGCTGGCTGAGCAGCAAATCGGGGTAGGACTCGATGGTGCCGATGCCCTCCGTGGCCACCACGCCGAGGGGATCCAGCGCGCCGGAAATGAAGGCCACAATCCCGCCCAGCGCGCATAGTGTGAATAGAATATAGGCCACGCGCATGAGGGAGGAATCCCGCTTGCGCAGCAGGAATGCAATCACGATTCCGGCCACGCCATAGAAGAACATGATGTCGCCCCAAAATAGCAGCACCATGTGCACCGCTCCCATCACTGCCAAGAAGGCATAGCGCTTGGCGATGACCCTGCGCGCCCCCTGCACCGGAAACCCGCGCCGCCACAGGCTCAGCGCAATGAGCCCCACGCCAAAGCCCAGCAGCGTAGAAAACATGGGCAGGCCGCGGTTGTGGACAAAGAAGGCGGCGAAGACGACGGCCGCCTTATCCCACACGCTGCCATCGATGATGCCGCCGAAATAACTTGCTGGCCGGTCGGTGGTGATGATCCACGCCGTGGTCATATTGGCCATGGCGATGCCTAGAAGGGCCATGCCGCGCGCCACATCGGGCACGATCATGCGGGGCCGGGGAGCTGAGCTCACTGAAAAACCTCTTTATACCTCGGAACGTTCTGCCAGGGTAGCGCGGATAGGGCGAGCCAGCTGGGTCATGCGGTGACGGCCGCGCAGCTCAATGGATTTCATCATAGTCCAGCGGGCCTGCTCAGCTTCGTTAGCGGTTTTGAGCGTGGCGGCGTTGGTCAATACTTGGCCCGGGGTGTCCTTGGCCAGCTCGGTCAGGCGCGCGGCCTCGTTGACGGCATCACCGATGACGGTATATTCAAAGCGATCGGCGCCGCCGATGTGCCCGGCGACAACGTGCCCCGCGGCCACCCCGATGCCGGCCTGCAGTTCCAGCCCACGCAATTCACTGCGCAGCTCGCGGGCGGCCTGCAGGGCCATGGAGGTGGAATCATAAACGTTGAGGGGAGCGCCAAAAACCGCGAGGGCTGCATCGCCCTGGAATTTATTGATAATTCCTTTATTGCGGTGTACCACCTTGACGACGTGCTCGAAGAACTTATTGAGCTCCTCCACAACTTCTTCGGGGGAGTGGTTAACGGCGAAGGTGGTGGAACCGATGACGTCAATAAAAAGGACCGCCACTTTGCGGTCCTCTCCGCCTAATTCTGGGCGTTCCTCCAGCGCACGTTGGGCCACCTCGCTGCCGACGTAGCGGCCGAAAATATCGCGCACGCGGTTGCGCTCCCGCAGGCCACGCATCATTTCATTAAAACCGGCCTGCAGCACGCCTAGCTCGGATCCGTCATAGATATCGACCTCGGCATTGGTCTCACCGCGGCGTACCCGATTGATGGCGTTCTGTAGCTCCACAATCGGGTCCACGACGCTCATCACCGCAAAGCTGGTGCCGATAAAACCGGTAGCCAGAGCGGTAAGCGCCAAGGCGGTAATGGCGGGAACAAGATCGCCGGCGGTTCCAGCGAAAATCCCGGTGAGCTGGGCAATCAATACCAGGAGGATGCCGATGAGCGGCACCCCGGAAGTCATCAGCCAGGTGGATATCAGGCGGTATTTGATGGGTGGCTCGAGCGTAGAATCCTCAAAGCGCCGCGCCACCGCCTGGGCGGCAACTGGGCGCACGAGGCGCTCTGCCTGCAGGTAGGTCAGAATGATAACCACCAAGCCGGCCAGGGTAGCGGATACGCCTACGACAAGCCCCAAGCGGCTGGACTCCCGCCCGGAAATGACCACGGCCAAAATGATGCCGATGAGCCATACCGCGGCCGCCACCACGGACTGGTAGACGGGGATGCGCAGCACCAGGTTGCGCACCATATTCGGATCGTGTTCGTCCGGGTTGCGCTGCCAGTCCAGCACCGGGCGGAAGAGCAGCAGGGTAACGGCGATTCCGATAATCACGGCGAAGGTGAGGTACACCGCGGCGACCCCCATCAAGCTTGGCAGCTCGGCGGCAAAGTCCTTGATTTCCGGCATGGGAAGGAAATAGAGGACGAATGTCATGATCGCGATGGCGCCGATGAGGTTCGCACCGAGGACTAAGGCAGCGTAGACCGGCCATTGGGTTCCCATGAGCCATCGTGCGCCGCGCAATAGTCTGTTCATGTCTTCATACTTTAGTAAGACCAGTAGGCTAGGGCGAGTGAATACCGGAAGCGTTGCGCAAAGATTGGCAGATACCCCAGGCGTGGCCCGCACCATCCTGGATGCCGCTCGGGCAGCTCGGGGGATGCCGGGAGCAGACCCGCGGGCAATGAGCCATTCCTGGCTATTGACCGGCCCGCCAGGCTCCGGCCGATCCCTGGCCGCCCTCGATTTTGCGGCCGCACTCATGTGCACGGACCCGGAAGAGCCGGGCTGCGGCCGGTGCGAGGCCTGCCAGGCGGTGCTGGATGCGAAGCAGCATACTGACTTGGTGCTGGTGGATCCGCAGGAAGTCATCATTCCGGTGGATACGGTGCGCGAGGTCATCGGCCGCGCCGCGAGCCTGCCCACGGTGGCGCCCTGGCGCGTGGTGATCTTTAACAATGCCGACCGCCTCAATAACAATGGTGCGAATGCCCTGCTCAAGACCGTGGAAGAGCCGCCGGCGCGCACAGTGATCATCATGTGCGCTCCTTCCGACGCCCCCGAGGACTTCTCCCAGACCCTCCGCTCACGCTGCCGCCACCTCTACATCCCCTCCCCGTCGGTGGAGAGCATTACCGCCCAGCTGGTCAGCGAGGGCGCCTCGGATCACGACGCCCACTTGGCCGCCCTCACCTCCCTCCGCCACGTCGGCAGGGCGCGGCGCCTCGTCAACGACCCGGTGGTACAAAAGCGCCGCGCGGTGGCCATCAACCTGGCAGAAGAGGTCTTCCACGGCTCCCAGGGCTTCCAGGCGGTCACCTCGCTGCTGAAATTGGTCGACTCGGAGGCGAAGGAATCGCATAAGGAACAGGAAGAGGCCGAACTGGCGAAGCTGGAGCAGACCCTCGGCGTAGGTGCGAAGGGCAAAGGCGCGGCTAAAGCGCAGCGCGATGCCCGATCCGCCATTAAGGATCTGCAGGACCAACACAAGAAGCGGGCGAAGCGGCGCGTGATCGACAACCTGGATTTAGTACTTATCGATCTCTCCGGTGTGTACCGCGACGCGCTCATGCAGAAAGTCGGCGCGCAGGTGGACCTGACCCACCCGGACTTCGCCGGTCTTTCTGGCGAGCTAGCGCAACGCGTGAGTGAGGAAGGCCTGCTGGACTGCCAGGCCGCCATCACGTTGTGCCGCGAGCAGCTCACACAAAACGTCGGCACGCAGATTGCCTTCGACGGGTTGGTGGGTCGGCTGCGCCGCGCGTGCCTGTAGGTGGGGCCCGATTTCTATTCCGCGGCGCCCCTAGGTTAAACTTTCTCTTGCTGCACTGGCGCATGCCAAGCAGCGTGCCGCCTTAGCTCAGTCGGTAGAGCATTTCACTCGTAATGAAAAGGTCGCGAGTTCGATTCTCGCAGGCGGCTCCACAGCGGCCGCAGGTTATATAGCCTGCGGCCTTTCGCCGTTGTAGGGGCAGCGGGTGGCTTAAGCGTCGCCGTGATTATTCAGCAGGCGCGGGACCACCTTGCCGGTGGCATTGCGTGGCAGCTGGGACAGGAAGTGCACATCGCGCGGCACGGAGTGATCGGCGAGCTTGGTGCGGACCCACTCGCGAATGGCGTCGGCGGTGAGGGCCTTTCCGGTGGTGTCGGCAGTAGGCACCGCCCACACGGCGATGCGCTGGAAGGTCTCGCTATCCTCTACACCGCCGGCATGGACCTCGTGGATGCCGGGCATGGCTTCGAGGACCTCGGTGACGGATTGGGGATGAACATTTTCGCCGCCGACGATGATCATGTCATCGGCGCGGCCGACCACGTGCAAGAAATCATGCTCGTCGATATAGCCCAGGTCACCGATGGAGATGAGTCCGTCGATCTTATTGAGGCGCAGGTTGGGATTGGTATAGCCGGTCATTGCGGTGGAGTTGGTCAGGTAAATCTCGCCTACCTCGCCGCGCGGCACCGAGTGGCCTTCCTTATCGAGGATGCGCAGCTTCGTGCCGGATGCCACGCGTCCGGCGATGGTGGGGTTGGCGGCTACCTGGTCCATGCTGGCGGTCGTCGCTAGGGCGAGTTCGGTGGAACCGTATACGTTGCAGAGGATGTCGCCGAAGCGCGCATTGGTCTCCTTGACCACCTCCGGGGTCAGCGCATTGCCGGCCGAGGCGATGAATTTCAGGCTCGAGGCATCGAACTCACCGGCCGGATCCCGCTCCACCAAGCGCTTAAAGAAGATGGGGGAGGAGATCATGCCATCGAGGCGGTAGCGCTGGACATCGTCAAGCACCTGCTCCGCGTCGAATACGCGGCGGGTGACGATGGTATTGCGCAGGCCGAGCGCGATATTGATGCAGGCCCAACCCCAGGTGTGGAAGATAGAGGCGGTCAGCTGCAGGCGCTGGTCGGCGCGCCACGGAATCGTATCCACGATGGAGGCCAGCACCACCGGCAGGGTCGGCTCCGGCCGGACAATTCCCTTCGGAATACCCGTGGTACCGGAGGACATGAGCACGATGGAGCCGTGCTTGGGAAAACGCGGCAGCTCCACTGCCGGTGGATTCTTCACAATCTTGTCTAGCTTCGGCAGCTCGCTTGCCCCGGTATCGTGCGCGATGATGACGGGAATATCGGTATCCACGCGGTCGATGAACTCATCATCTACCACGAGCACGTTGATGCCGTTTTCTTCGATACATCCAGCCAACTGCTCCGGCGAAGAACCCACGTTGAGCAGGTAAATGGAAGCGCCCGCATAGCCCTTGGCGCCGAGCGGGATGATAATGCCGCGGCCGTTGCGCGCCATCACGCCAAGGCGGATTTCGGGCAGGTCCAGCGAGCGGAGGTAGCGGGCGAAGCCCTGGGCGTGGGTGCGCAGCTGACGGTAGGTGAGGGTGCCGTCATCGTCGATAAGCGCGAGGCGCTCCGGGCAGGTGAGGTATCCCTGCTCAATTTCACGCGCGGTGGTGAAGCGGTAGCGGGCCAGGTTAGGCAGCAAACTGAGTTGGGCCTTCGCGCCGCCTTGGTGGCTGATGAGTCCAGCGTTATAGAGTGCCGGCACGAACCGGCCGAGGGCTGCTGCGTGGAATGTGAAATCAGAAAAATTCACGGTTGGGGTAGCTCCAAATAAGCGAAGATAACAAAAAGGTAACCATGGACGATATCGTGAGAGAGGCGCGCGGTGTTGCCGCCAACTCGAAATATGTTACAGAAGTGACTACAGTTACCTGAAGTTACTGGTGTTTCTAGAAAAGGATCTCATGAAATCTCTGCAGCTCAAAGTCCTCTCCGTGGTGGCTTCCGCGCTGGCCGTAGTGGGTGTGGCGGTCGCGCCACAAGCTTCCGCCGCGGAGCGCAACCTAGTAGCCTTCGGCGATTCCGTCCTCGCGGATCCAGATGCCGGCTCCTACTTTGCTCACCGTTTCGATCCCTCTAAGGGGGTGGGCGTGGATTGCCCTACCTCCAATAACTACGCCAAGCGTGCCGGCGCCAAGCTGCGCCTTCCGGTGCGTGATTTCTCCTGCTCCGGTGCCGTGTCCATGTCTCGCGGCCCGCAGGTTTCCCAACAGGTGGATGCGGCCATCCGCAGCGGCGCGCTGACTCCGGCTACCAACCGTGTGGTAATCACTACCGGTTTCAATGACACCTATAACCACCGCGAGCTCAACCTGCCGCAGATTCGCAAGCAGTTTGCGGACCACACCGCACCGCAGATTGAGCGCATCAAGCGCGAGGCCCCGAATGCGCGCGTGCAGATCGTTGGCTACCCCACCATCGGTACCGGACCGTACTACTGCCTCTTCCATTTCGGTCCGCGCCCGGCAGATTCCACCTTCCTGCCCGGCATTCAGGACTTTGAGAATAAGGCACAGTGGATGCAGGTGGACCTGGCGGCGCGCACCGGCGTGCAGTTCTTGGATATGAAACCTTCCACCCGCAATAACGGCATGTGCGCCGATGCAAACCAGCGCATGTGGGCTGGTCTGGTGGACTTTAGCGCTGGCGATGGCAACCTGCCCATCCACATGAACCAGCGCGGCCACGAGCATGCGGCCAATGTCATTGCCCGCTCCTAAAAAAGATTTTCATTAATGCGCCGATTTTGAAAATATCGGTACGCTCGGGCGCATGACTGTAAAAGCTGTTATTGCCCGCTCCCAGGGCGCGGAAGTCGAAACCGTCAATATCGTTGTCCCCGACCCCGGCCCTAATGATGTCGTCGTGCGCGTACAGGCCTGCGGCGTATGCCACACCGACCTTGCCTATCGCGATGGCGATATTGAAGACGCCTTCCCGTTCCTGCTCGGCCACGAGGCCGCGGGCGTGGTGGAGACCGTAGGTTCTGCGGTTACCCACGTGGAGGAGGGCGACTTCGTCATTTTGAATTGGCGCGCCGTGTGCGGCGAGTGCCGCGCCTGCAAGAAGGGCGAGCCGAAGTACTGCTTCAATACCCACAACGCCTCTAAGAAGATGACCCTCGAGGACGGCACCGAGCTCACTCCTGCGCTGGGTATCGGTTCCTTCGCAGAGAAGACCCTGGTCCACGAGGGCCAGTGCACCAAGGTGGAAGACACCGATCCTGCCGCTGCAGGCTTGTTGGGCTGCGGCATCATGGCGGGTCTCGGCGCGGCCGTGAATACCGGTGATATTCAGCTCGGCGAGTCCGTAGCCGTCTTCGGCTGCGGCGGCGTCGGAATGGCCGCCATTGCAGGCGCCAAGCTGGCGGCCGCGGCAAAGATCATCGCCGTGGACATCGACGAAGCCAAGCTGGAGGCCGCCCGCGAATTCGGCGCGACCGACACCATCTGCTCCAAGGACCTCTCGGAACAGGAAGTCATCGACGCCGTTCGCGAGCTCACCGGCGGCTTCGGCACCGATGTTTCCATCGACGCCGTGGGCATCCAGCCCACCTGGCGCCAGGCCTTCTACTCCCGCGACCATGCCGGCCGCATGGTCATGGTGGGCGTGCCTAACCTCACCGACCACGTGGATATCCCCGCCATCGACCTCTACGGCCGCGGCGGTTCCATCAAGCCAGCGTGGTACGGCGACTGCCTCCCAGAGCGCGATTTCCCCGCTTATGTAGCGCTGTCCAAGGCCGGAAATTTCCCGCTAGAAAAGTTCGTCTCCGAGCGCATTGCGCTTGACGACGTCGAGCAGGCCTTCGCCACCATGAAGTCCGGCAAGGTCCTGCGTTCGGTGGTGGAGTTCTAATGCGGATCGATAGCACAGTTACGTCCGGCAAGTTCCGCCTCGATGGTGGCGAGTGGGACGTGGACAATAACGTCTACGTCGTGGGCGATGACTCCAATGTTTATGTGGTGGATCCCTCTCACGATCTCGATGCCGTAGCGGAGCTGGTAGGCGATCGCCACGTGGAAGGAATCCTGCTCACCCACGCGCACAACGATCACTGCGAGCTCGCACCCGAGGCCGCCAAGCGCTTCGATACCGAGGTCTATCTGCACCCGGACGATGACATGCTGTGGCAGGAATCCAACGGCGATGCCCCGTATACGCCGCTGGCGGATCGCGGTCAGTTCGATATTGGCGGCGAGAAGATTACGGTCTACCACACCCCGGGTCACTCGCCGGGCTGCGTGGTGCTGCACGTGGGCGAGACGCTACTGTCGGGCGATACGCTCTTCAACGGCGGCCCAGGCGCCACCGGCCGCAAGTACTCCGACTTCGATGTGATCATCGAGTCGCTGAAGAACGTGGTCTTCACGCTTCCGGAAGACACCAAGGTCCTGCCTGGGCATGGCGACGCCACCACGGTGGGCGCGGAGGCCGCGCGCCTCGACGAATACATCGAGCGCGGTTACTAGCCGTTAGTACGCCCGCAGGTACTCGCCGTAGCCAGACTTAAGCAGCGGCTCGGCGAGTGCTTCTAGCTGGGCGCGGTCGATAAAGCCCGCCTCATAGGCAGCAACCTCGGGCGATCCGATAACGATCCCGGTGCGCTTTTGCATCACCTCAACATAGGCGGAAGCCTCACTCATAGAGTCCACCGTGCCGGTATCGAGCCAGACGCTACCGCGGTGCAGCCGTTGAACATTCAGCTCGTCGCGGCGCAGGTACTCCTCATTGACGGCCGTGATTTCCAATTCGCCGCGGCCGCTGGGCTGGATGCCCTTGGCAATGTCCACGACGGAGTTGTCATAAAAATACAAGCCCACCACCGCGTGATTCGACCGCGGGACCTCCGGCTTTTCCTCGATGCTGAGCGCGTGCCCTGCGGCGTCGAATTCCACCACTCCGTAGCGCTGCGGATCTGAGACCTCGTAGGCGAAGATGATGCCGCCTTCCGGATCCTGGCAGTGGGTGAGCTCGCCGCCGAAGCCATGGAAGATATTATCGCCGAGCACCAGCGCGACGCTATCGTCTCCAATAAAATCCTCGCCAATCAAGAAGGCCTGCGCGAGTCCCTCCGGCCGCGGCTGGACCGCATAATCGATCATGAGTCCGAGCTGGGAGCCGTCACCAAAGAGGCGTTGGAAGGCCCCTGCATCCTCCGGGGTGGTGATGATGAGGATTTCCCGAATACCCGCCTGGATGAGCGTGGTCAGCGGATAGTAAATCATCGGCTTGTCATAGATGGGCATGAGCTGCTTCGAGATGCCCTTGGTAATCGGGTAGAGCCGCGTGCCGGAACCGCCGGCTAAGATGATGCCCTTCATTTAATCCTCCGGGTAGAGCGCTAGGTACAGGGCCAGGGCGGCGCGCCAATTCTGCGGCTTGAAGCCGGTGGCCTCGATTTTATCCAGCGCAAACGTCGATTCCTTGGGTCGCGGCGCCTCGGGTCCCGCGATCTCACGGTACTGCTCGGTCGTCACTGGTGTGACCTCGGACGGATCGTGGCCGAGCCCGATGAATACCGCCATGGCAATCTCATCGCGGCCCACGGTATCGCCCGAATTGGATAGGTTATACACGCCGTAGTCCGCGCCGGACTGGAGCAGGTGCACGATGCCCTTGGCTAGGTCCTCGGCAAACGTGGGGCGGCCACGCTGGTCATGAATGACCTTCGGCTCTACCCCCTTATTCGCCAGCCGGCGCATGGTGGACATGAAATTTTCCCCCTCGCCAAAGACCCAGGAAGTACGGATGACGTAGTGCTGCGGCGCGGTCTGCGCTGCGGTATCACCCGCGGCTTTCGACGCCCCGTACGCACTGAGCGGAGACGGCAGCTCCGCCTCGGTGTGGACCTCGTTCGCCCCGTCGAAGATATAGTCGCTCGAGACATGCACCAGCGTGATCTGGTTTTCTGCGGCGATGCGCGCCAGCTTTGCCGGTCCTTCCGCGTTGACGGCCCAGGCAGCGGCGCGGTCGTTTTCGGCGCCGTTGACGTCGTTGTACGCCGCGCAGTTAATGATGGTCGAGTACTGCTTCCAATTTCGCTCCGGCGGATCGGTGATGTCGAAGTCGGCGTGGGAGCAAAATTCGGCGTCGCCAAGCAGGCGCTTCAACGCCCTACCCAACTGCCCATTTGCACCCGTGACGAGGATGCGCCGGGCGGGCATCGGGCTCACCTCTTCGAGGCTGGGGTGCTGCTTGTCTTTCTCAGAAACCTCGGTGGGCACCATCGGCCAGTCCACGATGTCGAGGTTCACCGCGGCATAGCGCGCCTCGGCCGACCAGTGCTCGTTGACCAGGTAACTATAAGAGGTATCCTCCAGCGCTTGAAAGCCATTGGCGACGCCCCGCGGCACAAACACCGCCGTCTCCGGCCCAATCTCGTGGGTAATAACCTCGCCGAAGCTCTCCGACCCCTCGCGCAGGTCGCACCACGCACCAAAAATCTTGCCCTGCGCCACCGAGATGAGCTTGTCCCAAGGCTCGGCGTGCAGCCCGCGGGTAGCGCCGGCGTGGTTGAAGGAAATATTGTTCTGCACCGGCTGAAAGCTCGCGAGTTCGGGCGCGAGACCGGTGAGCTTTTCCCGCTGCCAATTTTCTTTGAACCAGCCGCGATTGTCCCCGTGCACGTCGAGGTCGATGATGAGTAGTCCCGGGATGGCGGTTTCAGTTATGTGCATGTCTACTGTCCTTGCTGCTTGTAGCGGGTCTCTACGTCTTCTTTCTCGGGCTTCCACCAGTCTTCGTTATCGCGGTACCAGGCGATGGTGTCTTCGAGGCCGGCGCGGATATCCGTAAACCGCGGCGCCCAGCCCAGCTCGCGGCGCAGCTTGGTGGCATCCATGGCATAGCGCTGATCATGGCCGGGGCGGTCCGCCACGTGCTCATAGAGCGCGCGTCCATCGCGGGTATGGCCCATAATTTCACAGATAAGCTCGATGACCTGTTTATTATTAATATCCTGCTGATCCGCGCCGATAGCGTACGTCTCTCCAATCTGGCCGCGCTCTAGGATGGCGAGCACTGCCTCGTTGTGGTCATCGACATGAATCCAATCGCGGACCTGCTCGCCCGTCCCATAAAGCTTGGGCGTGCGCCCGGAGAGAATATTGGTGATCTGGCGGGGAATGAACTTCTCGATGTGCTGATACGGCCCATAATTATTGGAGCAATTCGAGATGGTGGCGCGCAGCCCAAAAGAACGCACCCATGCGCGCACGAGATGGTCAGAACCTGCCTTGGTGGCGGAGTACGGGCTGGAGGGGGCGTAGGCGGTGTTCTCGTCAAACTTGGTTTCTGCCCCAATCTCGAGATCACCGAAAACCTCGTCGGTGGAGACATGGTGGAAGCGGGTATCGTGCTTCCGGCACGCCTCCAACAGCGTGAACGTGCCCACGATATTCGTGCGGAGGAAGGGGGAGGGGTCACGCAAAGAATTGTCGTTATGGGATTCGGCGGCGAAGTGAACTACTACATCGGCGGCAGCGACGAGCGGTTCTACCGTCGCAGAATCGGCGATATCACCCTCGACGAAGTCGATATCCAGATCGGCGAGGTTGGCGCGGTTTCCAGCGTAAGTGAGCTTGTCAAGCACCGTAACGCGGGTATCGGGGCGCGCCTGGCGCATGAGGCGCACGAAATTGGCGCCGATAAAACCGGCGCCGCCAGTGACGAGCATCGTTTGCATGGTTATCCAGTGTAGGGCAGTCGGACGGGCTGCTGTGGCAGGCCGCGGGCCCGCGCGCAAGAGGTCAGGCCGCGCCCGGGGGAGACGGTGGTGGCGAGGGCGGATCAGTGAGCCTGCGTGCCGGGGCTTGTTCCGCGGCGGGGTGGTCGTTGACCTCTATTGTGGGCGATAGCCCGCTCGCGTGGGCGGCCCGGTAGCCCACCCGGCCGGTGCCAGGGTCCCGTTCGGCGTGACCCATTCCGTTGCGGCCATCGCGGTAGTCGTTATTGTCTACGTGGTGGCGACGGCACAGCAGCGTGAGGTTCTTGAGGTCGGTAGCGCCGCCGTGAGACCAAGCCTGCAGATGGTGGACATCGCAGTCCTGCCAGGGGCGGTGGCACTCGGGGTGGGTGCAGACAAGCTCGGAGGCCGCGAGAGCGAGCTTCTGCCAGAGGGAAGCGGTGCGTTTGGTGCGGCCAAGTTCGAGGGGAAAGCCCTTCTCATCCACCGCACAGAAGAAATCGTGCTGCGCGGCACCCAAGCGGAGGAGATCGAGCGGAGAAAGCTCGATGCCGGTGCTGGTGGCGAAGCGGGTATCGCCGCCCATCGCCTCCAGTTCCTCCAAGGTGGTGGCGACGAAGAAAGAGCCAAGGCCCGCTGAGTCCTTTTGGGTGGCAGAAAGGTAGCTCGACAAGGCAGCGGTCAATTGGTCCGCCATGCGCTGGGCATAAGTGCGGGTATCATCCTCGGCGCTGAGATCGGCGCTGCCCTTATTTTTAGCGGGCGCAAAGGCGCTGGCAAGGATGGCGGCCGCGGAGGCGTCGAGGTATCCGGAGATATGCACACCGCCGTCGGCATCTTGGCGGGAGATGCTAAAGCGCCGCTTGCGGGTAGCGGCGTGTGGATCGGGTTCGCCGGCAGGATTGAGGGCGTGCTTATTCGCCTTGCGAACTGCCTTACGCAGCCACTCGCGTAAGGAATCGAAGGAGCGGCGCTTGGCCTGCTCGAGGGCCTGGTTGCGCAGCTCGCTTGGTCCGGGGATGGCGTACTTGCTGAGGCTGCGCAGCTCATTCTCGATGAGGTTAAGGATGCGCTCAGGGATAGGCTCTTCTTCGAAAAGCTTCTTGCGGCGCTTTTCTTCCTCGCGGCGCTCGCGGTCGGCGCGGCGGCGAGCTTCCTCCTCGGCCTGTGCGCGTGCGGCGTCGTCAGCATTGGGATCAGCAGGTGGGGGAGTGGGCTCCGGCTCGGGTAGGGGCGCGAAGAGATTCTTGCCATTGCGCAGGCGGGCGGCGGCTTCGGACTCGCTAAGACCTAGGCGGGCGGTCAGGTAGTCCTTGGCTTTGGAGGAGCCCACGCGGCGGCCGGCGTCATCGCGCTCCGCGATGAAGGCGAAGGCAGCGTCAATAGTGGCCTTGTTGCCCAGGGCCCTTTCCAAGTGCTCGAAATGAGGGTGAAGAAGCTCGAAAGAGAGGTCGGAGGGATCCTGCATGAGGCCGCGCAGTTGGGTTAACCCGGCGGCAACTTGGGCGATGGCGGAGTCTATCTCCGCGTGCTTGGTGGTCTGCATAATCCCTCCCCTCCTGTTCGTTTACATGTTCTATTCTACCTAGATAAAACACCCCGTCAACAGGAAAGAAGGGATTGGTCAATAGATTAGACAATCCCCAAACAAACGCAGGGCCAAAACCACTAACTCGGGAATGAAGGAAGGGCCGTGTGGTTGAGCCAAGCGTCTACGGTGGCGTCGAAAAGCGCGGCATCAGGAGCGGCGGCGCGGAAGGAATTTAGCAACATGGAAGGCTCCACCACCGAATGCTGGTGCTCGGTGAGGTAGCTGCGGAGGGTGCTAAAGAAGGCGTCGCCAAGCAGGCGGTGAATGGCGTGCACGGTCAAAGCACCGCGCTTATACACGCGGTCATCGAACATATCGCGCGCACCCGGATCGGAAACGGTGAGGTTCTGCGCCTTGCGGCCTAGGACGTTGTAGTGGGACCGTGCTGCCTCGCGCGCGGTGGTCTCGCCCTTGTGCTCGGCCCATAACCACTCGCTGTAGCAGGCAAAGCCCTCATTGAGCCAGATATCCTTCCACTCGCCTAGGCCCACGGAATTGCCAAACCACTGGTGGGAAAGCTCATGCGCGATAAGGCGCTCGAAGGCGTGGTCTCCCTTCACATGGTTGGATCCAAAGATAGAAAGCCCCTGCGCTTCGAGCGGAATCTCCAACTCATCTTCCGTGATGACCACCTGGTAATCCGCAAACGGGTAGGGGCCATAAATGGAGGTAAAGAAGTCCACCATCTCCTGCTGCTGGGCAAATTCATTCAGCACCCGCTCGCGCAGCGTGGCTGGAGCCCAAGCCCGAGTGGAAGGGCCCAAGGCAAAGCTGGAAAACTCACCTACCTGCACCGTAGCCAGGTAGGTGGCCATGGGCTGGCGGGTACGGTAATGCCAGCGCGTGGTGGAGCCGCCCGCCCTGCGGGAGACGAGGTCGCCATTAGACACAACGATAAAGGGATCATCGGCCGTAATGATGATGTCATAGAGCGCCTTTTCAGACGGTGTATCGTCGCAGGGGAACCAGCTCGGCGCGCCATTGGGCTGGCTGGCTACCAGCGAGCCGGACTCGGTTTCTTCCCAACCAATCTCGCCCCAGGTGGTGCGGATGGGGCGAGGGCTACCGCCATAGCGAATAACCAGCTCAAACTCCGTACCGGCGGCGATTTCTGCAGCGAAACGAAGACGCAACTTACCGGAAGACTGGCGGAACTTTGCCACCCGCGGTGCACCCTTCGCGGTCACGCGACGGGCCACCATCGCCCCGCCCAAATCCAAGGTCAAAGACGTTAAATCGGCGGTCGCTCGGATTGCTAAAACGGCCTCGCCGTGGAGCAAGTTGGGCTCCACGCGGTAGGTCAGATCCAGCGTGTAGTGGGACACCTCAAATCCGAGGTTAAAATCCACGCCGGTATAAGGATCGGTATGGGAACGCGAAAGGGCGGTAGGAAGCAACTTCATAATGCTGCAAGCCTACCGCCCTTTTAGCCGCGGAAAGAAACGAGCTTATTTATTGAAAGCGCGCTCGAAGACCGGCCAAGAATCCTTGAGGTCCGCAATCCAGTGCGGCCAGGAGTGGGTGCCGGTATTGCGGAAGTTGTAGGTTGCCGGGATACCAGCCTGGTCCAGCTTGGCCTTGAAGTTGTGGGTGCAGTAGTTCACGCCAGCCTCGATGGCGCCGCCTTCCACTTGCAGCTTAGCGGAGCCCAAAGCAGCGGCGGCAGGGTTGTAGCCCTTAGCCACGTTATAGGAGAAGGTATCCTCCTTGCCGGCCAGACCGGAACCGGAGGAGATGTACAGCTCCGTGCCGCGCAGCTTCTCGTGGTTCATCATCGCATCGTTATAGCGGTTGGTGGGGGAACCGAAGGGGCCCCACATCTGCTCTGCGGAAGCGCCACCGCGGTTAACGGTGAGCTCAACGGCCTTGTGCTCTACCGGATAGGCGGTAGCCGCACAGCCGGCGTAGGAACCAACGGCGTCATAGAAGCCTTGGTTGTGCTCTGCCAGCAGCAGGGAGGAGGTAGCGGACATGGACATACCCGCGATGGCGCGGTGGCTATCGGCCTTGATGTGTCCCTCGATAGCGCCCGGCAGTTCCTTGGTGAGGAAGGTTTCCCACTTCTGTGGGCCCTTAAGATACTGGGAGTTCGGGTCGGATACCCAGTCGGTGTAGTAGGAGAAGGCGCCAGCCTGCGGGATAACCACGTTGACATTCTTGGAGTGGTAGAAATCCACGGCATCGGAAAGCTTCAGCCAGTCCATGTCCTGCTCCGCGCCGCCTGCGCCATTGAGCAGGTAGATGGTCGGGCGGTTCTCATCCGTCGCGCGAATGACAGCCAGCGGAATCTTGCGGCCGTTCATGGCCGGGGAGGTGGCCTGCAGCTTATCGACGCGCGGATCGTCCTTGTACTTCTGGTACCAAGTCTGCTGCTCCAATTCCGGGGTGACCTCCAGTGGGGCCAGGGTGGACTGGGCGGCGTTGCCTGCTACCTGCTGCGGGGTGAGCTGTGCGGCGCCCGCCATCGGGGCGCTAGCCAAGCCTGCGCACACTGCGGTGGCGGCAAGGATGGAGCTAAGACGCTTCATTGTGCTTCTTTCCTGTAGTTAATGAACTCGTTGATTATACTTCTGCGCTACTTATTCCGCAGCGCCGGCAGCCTCTGGAGCTTCGGCTTCCTTGCCCTCGACGAAGTCCTTATCAGGGGACTGGTCAGCGGCGCTCGGGGCGTCCTTGATCTGCGCATTTTCCTGAGCCTGCGGCGCATCGATGGAAAGCTCGTTGGGCTTTACTACCGGCTCGGCCGGAGCTTCTGCGGCGTCCTTGTTAAAGCCACGCTCGAAGGTCTTCCACGAGGAGAAGATGTCATCGCGCCAGCCCGGCCAGGAGTGGGTGCCGGTATTGCGGAAGTTCCAATCCGCCTTCATGCCCTGGGAATCCATCTTGGCCTTGAGATCGTGGGTGCAGGAGCTCATAGCAGCCTCGATGACGCCGCCCTCCACGATGAGGGTGGACGATCCCTTAGCGCCCCAGTCATTGCCACCGCCCAAACCGCTATTCACGGAGACGTAGGTCTCGGATGGGCCCAAATTCTTCGGGGTGGCATTGACCAATGCGTCGTTGTACACGTTGTACTCACTGCCCATAGCGCCCCACATCTGATCGGCCGAGCCGCCGCCGCGGTTGACAGTCAGCTGGGTGTACAGGCGCGGCAGCGGGCGAGAGGTAGCCGCGCAGCCGGAGAAGGAGCCCACCGCGTTGTAGAAGCCCGGGTTGTGCTCCGCCAGCAGCAGGGAGGAGGTAGCGGCCATGGACATGCCAGCGATGCCGCGCTTGCCATTGCCTCCGATATGATCCTCTAGAGCGCCTGGCAGCTCCTTGGTCAGGAAGGTCTCCCACTTCTGTGGGCCCTTGAGGTAGCCGGCATCCGGCGTAGAAACCCAGTCAGTGTAGTAGGAGAAGGCACCGGCCTGTGGGATGACCACATTGACGTCCTTGGACGTGTAGAAATCCACCATGTCCTGCACGCCCTCTTGCTCTGGGTTGACGTCGCGCTTCGCGGTGGCGGTGATCCAGTCCATGCCCTGCTCAGCGCCGCCCGCGCCGTTGAGTAGGTACAGGGTGGGGCGCTTCTTTTCAAAGTTGCCGTCTGGGGAGATGACCGCAAGCGGGACCTCGCGGCCACCCATGGCGGCGGAGGTAGCCGTCATGACCTTGACGTGGTTGCCGTAGTGGTTGCCCTGGGCGCTCTTGTGGCCGAAGGCATAACCCTTCCACTTGTCCTTGTCCTTCAGCCCGGCAATATCTACCACGCGGTTTTCGCCCTCGGTGGTGATGGCGTAGTTGACATTTTCCGGATCTGCCGAGTCAGTGAGGTTTACCTCGCGGATGGTGGATGGGGTGGCGTCCCCCTGAATCTTGGCCGGCTCGACGGCGGAGGCGATAGGGGCGGAGAGGACTCCTGCCGCGATGGCGATGCCTGCGACGCTGGAGCCGATAGAGCGCAAAGTATGCATATTTTTAGCTTCCTCGAGTTAAGAGAATCTTCTCAGTAGGTATCGTTCCGCATAGCGGGAGTGTTAGCAAGACTCAGTGTTCAAATAACTCCTTAAATTTAGCAAAGCCTGTGATGTATGTGGTCTGTGTGTCATAATTCTGAACGCAGCGCTAACCCAGCGCTCATGTAACAGCGGCGCTACAATTCCCGTTAGTTCTAAACGTGTGAATAGTGCGGTCCCATCCCTCGCTCTAGGCAAAAACAGAAAGAAGAAAAATGAACGTTTTCGATTCCATCCTCGTATCCATCAACGAAGTTCTGGGCCAGTTCCTGCACACCGGTTCCTCTATGTCCTCCACCGCTGCACTGGCTCTCGGCCTGTTCTAAAACACCGAGCCCCTAGCCCTGCGTGGGGGCGTCGCGCGCTTGCCGACGCCACCGTGCAGGGCCTTTGTGCGTTTTACCCCCGAAGCGTGGGGTACTCGGGCACAAGAGTGTGACCCAATGCGCGACATGGAGGGGAAAGTTACGTATCCTAAAGGGCGTGACTAATGAACATTATGACGTAGTAGTACTCGGCGCGGGCCCTGGCGGCTACGTGGCCGCCATCCGTGCAGCTCAGCTTGGTAAGAAAGTTGCCGTAATCGAGAAGCAGTACTGGGGTGGTGTCTGCCTCAACGTAGGCTGCATCCCTTCCAAGGCACTGCTGAAGAACGCTGAGGTTGCCCACACCTTCAACCATGAAGCAAAGGACTTCGGCATCTCCGGCGATGTTTCCTTCGATTTCGGTGTAGCCCACAAGCGTTCCCGCAAGGTTTCCGCGGGCATCGTCAAGGGCGTTCATTACCTGATGAAGAAGAACAAGATCACCGAGATCAACGGCCTTGGCTCCTTCAAGGATGAGAAGACCATTGAAATCACTGACGGCGATGACAAGGGCAAGACCGTCACCTTCGATGACTGCATCATCGCCACCGGCTCCGTGGTCAAGTCCCTGCCGGGCGTAGAGCTCGGCGGCAATATCGTCTCCTATGAGGAGCAGATCCTCAACGATGAGGCCCCGAAGTCCATGGTCATCGTCGGCGCCGGCGCCATCGGTATGGAATTTGCTTATGTTCTGTCCAACTACGGCGTGGACGTGACCATCGTGGAGTTCATGGACCGCGTTCTGCCGAACGAGGACAAGGATGTCTCCAAGGCCATTGCTAAGGAGTACAAGAAGCTTGGCGTTAAGCTGCTGACCGGCTACAAGACCACCTCCGTCAAGGACAACGGCGATAATGTCACCGTTGAGGTCGAGTCCAAGGATGGCTCCAAGCAGGACACCCTCACGGTGGACCGCGCCATGATTTCCATCGGCTTCGCCCCACGTACCGAGGGCTTCGGCCTGGAGAACACCGGCGTTGAGCTCACCGAGCGCGGTGCTATTGCCATCGATGACACCATGCGCACCAACGTGGACCACATCTACGCCATCGGTGACGTCACCGCGAAGCTGCAGCTCGCACACGTTGCTGAGGCACAGGGCGTTGTCGCCGCAGAGACCATCGCCGGCGTGGAGACCCAGCTTCTGGGTGACTACATGAACATGCCGCGCGCTACCTTCTGCAACCCGCAGGTCGCTTCCTTCGGCTACACCGAAGAGGCCGCAAAGGAGAAGTTCGCGGACCGCGATATCAAGGTCGCTACCTTCCCGTTCTCCGCCAACGGCAAGGCTGCCGGTCTCAACGAGACCGCGGGCTTTGTCAAGCTCATTGCGGATGGCGAGTATGGCGAGCTCATCGGCGGCCACATGGTGGGCTCCAATGTCTCCGAGCTGCTGCCGGAGCTGACCTTGGCGCAGCGCTTCGACCTCACCGCTGAGGAAATCGGCCGCAACGTTCACACCCACCCGACCCTCTCTGAGGCCATGAAGGAAGCTGCCGAGGGCATCGGCGGCCACATGATTAACCTCTAAGCAGGGGCGCTTGGCGACGTCGCCTTGAGCGCAACACCCACGGCACCGCGCCGTCCCCCGCCCACCGGGCAAAGGGACCGCGGTGCCTTTTTTGTATGTCTACGCCCCCGAAAGGCTCGTCGTGGTGATGCGTAACTAGTACGGTGCCACTGCTGAGCGGTGGGCATCGATGCTGATGACCTCGTTAATGGGTGGGAAGGCGCGCTGCGCACAATTCTCGCGCGGGCAGGTGCGGCAACCAGAGCCGATGGGGGTAGCGGAAGAGAGGTCTTTGAGGTCGAGACCTTCTGCGTAGACGGTGCGGTCGGCGTGGCGAGCCTCGCAGCCCAAACCGATGGCGAAAAGCTTATTGGTATCGCCAAAGCGGCCTTGATGGTGCTGTACCGCGCGGGAGATCCACAGGTAATTGCGGCCATCGGGCATCTGGGCCAATTGGCGGGAAATAATGCCCGGCTGGGTGAAGGTCTCGTAGACATTCCACAGTGGGCAGGTCCCACCATTATTGGAAAAGTGCACGCCGGTGGCGGATTGTCGCTTGGACATGTTTCCGGCGCGGTCGACGCGGACGAAGGTAAAAGGAATGCCGCGCAGGTTATCGCGCTGCAGGGTGGACAGCCGAGAGGCGACGGATTCATAGCCCACTCCGAAGACCTGGCAGAGGTATTCCACGTCGTAGCCGGAGCGCTCGGCCTCAGAATGCAGCAGGGTATAGGGCATCACGGTGGCGGCGGCGAAGTAGCTGGCCAGGCCGCGTTGCGCTAGGTTACGCGAGGCATCCGAGGTAAACGGCTCATTTTTTACCAAAGATGCGATCTCCTCGCCGGTCTCGAGGAAGCTCAGCTCCGCAGCCATGCGGAAGGCGCGTTGTCCTTCGCTTAAGCGCGAGGCGAGCCGAAATTCGCCGGTCTCGCGGTCGAAGCTGTGCAGCGTGCCATCCATCTGTGAGGTGATGTGAATGTCTACGTTGTGGAGATCGCGCAGGCGCTGGGCTAGGGCATGTTCGGTGTCGCGGATGCCGAATTGGGTGACCGAGAGGGCGTCGGCAAGCTGCTCCGCATGGTGGTCCAGGCCGTCCAAGTAGTTCTGGCGGGCATAGAAGAAATCGCGCACCTCATCGTGCGGCATGGACAGTGCCTGGGTGGCCTCGGTGGTGCGGCGGGTATCGGTGGCGAGTGAGAGCTTATCGCGCACATTGCGGTAGCGGCGGTGGACATCCACCAGCGTGCGGGCGACGGTGGGGTGGTTATAGACCAGCTCGGAGAGCTCCTGCAGCTCGACGGGGGAGGGGCACAGCTCCTTGTCCTGGATGACGTCCTGGATCTCCGCGAGGAGGCGCGAGTCATCGTCGCGGGAGAAGAAGGTGGCGTCAACTCCGAAGACTTCGGTGATGCGAAGGAGGACCGGAACGGTAAGTGGCCGAACGTCGTGCTCGATCTGGTTGACGTAGCTGGCCGAAAGGCCCAGCGTGGCGGCTAAGGAAGCCTGGCTGAGATCGCGCTCACGGCGAAGTTGGCGAAGGCGGGATCCCACATACGTCTTACTCATGCCGGAAAGGTTACTGGGTGGCCTGCGCGTGTGCACCTTAATCGCAAAGATCTTGTGAAGAATATTCACCCTCCTGTGGGGAATATGTGGGTTTCATGCGAAAGTTTGACACATAAAGGGGTAAGGGGATCACTCCCGTAACACTGGGTGACCAAGTTCACAACTGGAGGAAGATTTACGCAACGTCAATATTGCGGAATTGCGAGCAGCCAAGGTAGTGACGTTTTGTCTCTAGCCTTCTAAGGCAACCCTTGCCTAAAAGAATTCTGAGTTTAACCGTACCGCCGTACCGTTAGGTGAAACGCCGCCGGAATTGACTGGTAACCAGCGGTTAAGCCCAGTTAAGGTGAGGACGACAATGGAGGTGTCATGACTTTAAGAAATCCCGACCGTGAGGCAGTAGCTCACGGCCACATTACTAACGAACCAATCCGTCAGAAGCCGGGAGTGCCCTCCTGGGTTCTGAAGCTCATCATGGCCGTCACCGGCCTGCTATTTGCACTTTTCGTCGTCGGTCACATGGCTGGCAACCTGAAGCTGTACTTGCCGGCTGAGGATGGCGACGAGGCTCTTGATAAATATGGTGCATTCCTGCGCTCCATGGGCGAGCCACTGTTCCCGCATGAGGGTGCGTTGTGGATCATCCGCGCAGTCCTGCTGGTTGCCATCATCGCCCACATCTATGGTGCGATCGCTTTGACCGCACGTTCCAAGGCGTCCCGCGGCAAGTTCCGCCGTAGCAACCTGATGGGCGGCCTTGATTCCTTCGCTACCAAGTCCATGCTGGTTACCGGCATCGTCTTGCTGCTGTTCATCATCTTCCACCTGCTGGACCTGACCTTGGGCGTACAGCCCATCGCCCCAGGTGACTTTGTGGAGGGTGCGGTGAAGGCCAATATGATCGCAACCTTTAGCCGCTGGCCGGTCACCATCGTGTATGTGATCGCCATGTGCTTCCTGTTCCTGCACCTCACCCACGGCATTCGCCTCGCTGCTTCTGACCTGGGTATTACCGGTGCGAAGTGGCGTCAGACCTTCCTGATCCTGGCGTACGTCATCCCGGCCGTTGTCTGCATAGGCAACATCGTTATGCCTTTGTCCGTTGCCCTGGGCTTGGTCAGCTAAAGGAGTTAGAAACCCATGACTAATACTGAACTCAAGCGCGAGCACCCCAAGTTCTCGCATCCGCAGTCCATCGTTCCGGGCGTATCCGCCGGCAACATCCTGGAATCCCACGAGCCGCACGGCGTGCCAATGAAGGATATGTGGTCCCACCAAAAGGACCACATGCAGCTGGTTTCCCCGCTGAACCGCCGCAAGTTTGAGGTCCTCGTTGTCGGTACCGGCCTATCCGCCGGCGCCGCTGCGGCCGCACTGGGCGAGCTGGGCTACAAGGTAAAGGTATTTACCTACCACGACTCCCCGCGCCGCGCGCACTCCATCGCCGCGCAGGGTGGCGTCAACGCTTCCCGTGCCAAGAAGGTGGACAATGACTCCGCCTACCGCCACACCAAGGACACCGTCAAGGGTGGCGACTACCGCTGCCGCGAGTCCGACTGCTGGCGCTTGGCCAACGAATCCGTTCGCGTTATTGACCACATGAACGCCATCGGTGCACCATTCGCTCGCGAGTACGGCGGCACCCTGGCTACCCGTTCCTTCGGTGGTGTGCAGGTCTCCCGTACCTACTACACCCGTGGCCAAACAGGCCAGCAGCTGCAGTTGTCCACCACCTCTGCGCTCTACCGCCAGATCGGCCTGGGCAACGTAGAACTCTTTGCCCACAATGATCTGCAGGACATCATCGTCTACAACGACAATGGCAAGAAGCGCGCTGGCGGCATCGTTACCCGCAACCTGATCACCGGTGAGCTCAAGGCCTTCACCGGCCACGCAGTCGTGCTGGGTACCGGCGGCTACGGCAACGTCTACCACATGTCCACCCTGGCTAAGAACTCCAATGCCAGCGCCATGATGCGTGCGTACGACAGCGGCGCCTACCTGGCTTCCCCAGCCTTCGTGCAGTTCCACCCGACGGGCCTGCCAGTCAACTCCGATTGGCAGTCCAAGACCATCCTGATGTCGGAGTCCCTGCGTAACGACGGCCGCATTTGGTCCCCGAAGAAGGAGGGCGACGACCGCGACCCGAATACCATTCCGGAAGAAGAGCGCGACTACTTCCTGGAGCGCCGCTACCCGGCATTCGGCAACCTGGTTCCGCGTGACGTTGCTTCCCGTGCCATCTCCCAGCAGATTAACGCTGGCCTGGGCGTTGGCCCGCTGCACAACTCGGTGTACCTGGACTTCCGCGACGCCATCGAGCGCCTGGGCAAGGACAAGATCCGCGAGCGCTACTCCAACCTCATCGAGATGTACGAAGAGGCCATCGGCGAGTCCGCCTACGAGACTCCGATGCGTATCGCTCCGACTTGCCACTTCACCATGGGTGGCCTGTGGACCGACTTCAACGAGATGACCTCCATCGACGGCCTCTTCGCCGCCGGTGAGTGCTCCTGGACCTACCACGGTGCGAACCGCCTGGGTGCTAACTCCCTGCTTTCGGCTTCCGTTGACGGCTGGTTCACCTTGCCGTTTACCATCCCGAACTACTTGGCCGACCACCTCAACGAGGAGAAGCTGGCTGAGGATTCCCCAGAGGCACAGGCAACCCTGGCCCAGTCCCAAGAGCGCATCGACCGCCTCATGGGCGTGCGCGGCGAGAACCCGCACGGTCCGTCCTACTACCACCGCCAGCTAGGCGACATCCTGTACCACGGCTGCGGTGTGTCCCGTAACGTGGAAGACCTCAAGGAAGCCATCACCAAGATCCGCGAGCTGCGCGAGGATTTCTGGGCTAATGTCCGCATCCCGGGCGAGGCCAACGACATGAACCAGGTGCTGGAATACGGCCTGCGCGTTGCCGACTACCTGGACCTGGGCGAGCTCATGTGTGTTGACGCTCTAGACCGCGACGAGTCCTGTGGCGCTCACTTCCGCGAGGACCACCTCACCGAGGACGGCGAGGCAGAACGCGACGACGAGAACTGGTGCTTCGTATCCGCCTGGGAGCCGGGCGCTAATAAGAACGAGTTCATCCGCCACGCCGAGCCGCTGTACTTTGATTCGATCCCGCTGATGACAAGGAACTACAAGTAATGAAACTGACACTTGAGATCTGGCGTCAAGCCGGACCGACCCAAGAAGGCCACTTCGAGACCGTCCAGGTGGACGATGCCTCTGAGCAGATGTCCATCCTGGAGCTGCTGGACCACGTCAACGAGGGCTACATTGAGCGCGGCGAAGAGCCCTTCGCCTTCGCCTCTGACTGCCGTGAGGGCATCTGCGGTACCTGTGGTCTGACCGTCAACGGCCGTCCACACGGCCCTGGCCAGAACACCCCGGCCTGCCAGCAGCGCCTGTTCAACTTCACCGATGGACAGACCGTCAAGCTGGAGCCATTCCGTTCCGCTGCCTACCCGGTTATCAAGGACATGATCGTCGACCGTGCGGCACTGGATCACGTGATGGAGCAGGGCGGCTACGTCTCCATGGACGCTGGTACCGCTCCGGATGCGGATACCATGCACATCAACCATGAGACCTCCGAGTACTCGCTGGACCACGCCGCCTGCATCGGCTGCGGCGCCTGCGTTGCTGCCTGCCCGAATGGTGCTGCACACCTGTTTACCGGTGCGAAGCTGGTGCACCTCTCCCTCATGCCGCTGGGCAAGGAAGAGCGTGGCCGCCGCGCCCGCAACATGGTCGATGACCTAGAAGCCAACTTCGGCCACTGCTCCCTCTACGGTGAGTGCGCTGATGTTTGCCCGGCCGGCGTTCCCCTGACCGCAGTATCCGCGGTTACCCGCGAACGTGCACGTGCTGCTTTCCGTGGCAAGGACGACTAAGCTAAGGTTATTCCGTAGGAATACAAGGAACGAGAGAAAGACAGAAAGACTCCGCCATGAGCGATAACACCCACGCAGTCGCTGACTACACCAGCGAGACTTACCCGGAGTTCTCCGGAAAGATTCAGGACACCTACATTGAAGGCTACGACCCAGTTTCCTTCGGTGCTCCTCATTCTTCCCTCATTCGCACCTCCACCTGGGTGGGCATGGGTCTGATCCTGTCTTGCCTCCCGGCTGCCGGCATCCTCATCTGGGGCCTCGGCGTGTGGGATACCCCGCTGGGCACCGCCGGCGAGGGTGACTACACCCTGACCACCATCATCGGCATCATCGCTCTAGCCGTTGTGGCTATCGCCGCCTTCAGCACCGTCCACTATGGCCGCCGCTACTACCGCAAGTACCGCAAGGAAACCGGCCGAGCCAACTAAATCGTTTCTTTAGCACGCAACCCCCGCTTCCACCAGCATGCATGACATGCAGGGAGGCGGGGGTTGTTGCATGCTTGGGTGACTAACGTCGGCCAAGCGGCGCTGCTTTAAGCACCGCTTGCCGACGCCCCCTTCCTCACCTTCCCGCACCAGTTCCAGAGGCACCGGTCAACCAAAGTCTGCAGCTCTAACAGGAAGTTCTATTCAGCGTTTACTTTCTGGCTATATAGCTCGAATAGAGATGAAACGATGAAAGTTTCCTTCTCGTCCCAAGAAAGGTCATCGAGTTCCCACCCATAGGCTCGCTCCACAGCCTTATCCAAAGCTTGGTGTGCCGCGGTCAGTTCTGGGAATTTGTTTTCGTTATCTGGGTCGTAGAGATCCGCGAGGGAGGCATCAGGGTAAGTCTTACGAGCATCCAACACTCTCTGGGCCGCGTCTTCAATGCTCTTGTGGTCTAGCGCAGTGGTATCCGGGAACACAAAGTTGTTATAGACAATGGTATTGGCGTAGCTGTAATCGGTTTTCATTCTTCCAGCTACGGCGCGCATCCATGCATTGTGGGTTTGGGACATGAGAATGCCAAAAAGAGTTAAAGAATCAGATTGAATAAAATAGAGTTTGTCTCCTAGGTTCATTCCGTTTCTAACAAAACCAAGGGGGATTGTTTTCCGTCGTTCGGATGTCACTTTGGGGATAGCGATGTAGGTTCCTTCGCCGTTATATCGTCGAACCTCCAAGGGATCGAGGCTTTTTCTTTGTAGTCTGCTTAGTGGATGACGCTCTAGCATCGGTAATTTGGGCCATTCTTTTGTTTACAGATGGGGTATTTTTCAAACTTTCAGGGACCCCTTCTGGCATCCAGAAGCAGTATTGATCAATGCCTTTAATGAATTCCTCCCCCATCGAATAAGGTCTGATGATCGTATTGATAGACGAGTCCTGTTCAATTATGGCTCTCAGTTCTTGTGCACAGAATGAAAGGGGTTTCCCGGTTGGTTGGTTGCCCCGTTTCATCGGGGGAACGGGAGAAAGGGGTTTGCGCCTTAGGGAGATGAAAACCGCTGGGGCGTCTGCTAGATAACCGTTTAACGAAGTTGGTTAGCTCTCTACTACATCTTGACCGACATAGTCCCAAGCGTGTTTCGTCTCCCATTGATGCTGTGAGAAAGCAGTGATAATGCAATAGACATTGGGATGTACTCAGATTCGGTATTCCAAGCAAAAGAACGGTGGGCGAAGTTGATGTGGTAGCCCCTTTCGAAGATAGGTTTCCAAAGTGGACTGACCTGTTGGTCTTGGCATATGGAATTAGTGGAAACGAAAGCAATGTCTCCACCGTGCCCATCGAGAAACTCCGCGGCAGTACGATGCCAACAAGCCACAAAATAGAGTTGGCCGCCCTTTTTTCGAATACGCTCTCTCTATCTTTTTCTACTCTTTGTCTAACCGAGAGGAGCCAACGAAAGGTGGGTTGCCGAAGACATAATTGCAGTCCTCTGGGCTTATCACATCAGCCCAGTCAGTCCGTAAGGCGTTGGCATTTACGATCTCTGGAGTTTCCTCGATGGGGAGCCTGACTACCGACTGTCCGAAAGCTTGGTTACAGAGATGATCAACCAAGAGCATTGCTGTTGAGGCAATTTTAGCCGGCCATTCGTTGATGTCGATGCCGTGGAATTGGCGCATGCTCATCTTCGATTTGCGGAAAGCATCTTCGGCGAATTGCATGGAATTTCGGGCCCCGATTTCTTGGAGACGTATCCATATAGCGCGTACTCCATTGACCTTTTCACCCTGTGTGTGCCGGTCAAGCGCCGCGTTAATTTCAGCTAGTTCTATCTCCTCCGCGCGAGTGATAATTGCAAATTCAAGGCCGTGAAGGTGTTTATATGCCTGGATTAGAAAGTTGCCGCATCTGCAGGCCGGATCGCACAACGTGTCAAGTTGGATACAAGGACTTGTGGTAGGTAGGGTGAAACCCCTGGGCAGAAAGATTCAATCACCAGGGGTTTCGGAGGTAAACGCAACCTAATTACACAAGTAGGCATAAGGATACTAACTTCCTCAGCGAACCTAAGTTGGAACCCATAGTGTTGGTGAACCGCCCAAGATTTCGCGCGAAACAATTTGTTTTCGAAGAATCGATTATTGGTGCTGAGAAAAAATATCCGCACCAGGTAGTTGTTTACGAATTCCACGCAAAGTAATCATGAATTCACAAGTGCCTACATTCACGATCTATTGCACTTTCCCCATTAAGGCATGATGAATTAACTGTTCCCGGAGCTGCACCAGAACCTGCTTGGATCCTTCTACCAAGTGTTGAATTTTATCAAGCTTTTCCAAGGAATTTTCAATGCCCTCTGCAATCACCTTCTGAGAATCTAACGCAGGGATTCTGACGAGGATGTCATATATTTTCTTGCCGGAAATTAGTGGCTGCGCACTGGAACTCGTATTTTTTCGCAGATTGGTGTGTAGCAAAAGAAAGTAGAGAAACTTCTTGTCTATCTCGTCTTCATTGAAGCGCACGACCAGAGCGTTATCAGTTACCCAGCATTCTTCGTCCGTCATGTGGACAGAACCGCAATAAAATCCGACTCTACCGATCGTGATTGTTTCAGCTGGGTAACAGGACTGGTCATGGTATCCGGTAATGCCGTTGCCACCATAAACAGGAACGGTACCGCCAGGGGCCATCTCTTTTGCCGTTAAGCCTTTTCCAGATGAGACCCTTACAATCTCGCCCAAGGGCTTAGTCTCCCAAACAATGTCATGTACATTACCTTCATTTGAAACTCCGTGCCCCGCAAGCAATGTTCGGGCAATGCCAACCTTTCTATCTGAAAGATTGTCTAGAAAACTATCGAGCCGTTGTATGGCGTCGTCAATTTTGGCGTTAGTTTTCTCGATAAAATCAACGATACGTGCTTGCTCACCTAGCGGGGGCAGACTAATCGGGAGCTGTGAAAAATCGGTAGCCTTAATCGATGGTGAATTGTCTCCTTTCATCTTTGCTGTCGCCATCGAAATGAACGTTGGGCTACAAAGGAAATGAAAAAGGTAGCGCGAATCAACTACGGGGGCAGGTGTGCAAACATAAAAACCAGTGCTCGCGATTGCTTCTGAGAATTCTGACCTTACACGCGCTATGTTCATGAGGTAGGGACGAACGAGAGAGAATAGGGTATCTCCGTCGTGCACCGCTCGAGATGCCCTGCTTGGCGCTTTGGACGCTGCAACGATTTTTGGGTTCGCTACTTTTTGGCACTTATTATCGATTGCATCGATATCGATGTAAGTAAAGGAGCCTCCCCTAGGTTTGCGTGTCTCCATGGGAAGTAAGACCGTACCCAACCGCACCCACCGCCAGTCTTCAGGAACGGCGTATGGTTGTTCGACCTCTGGAACGATGGCTTCGTTAGGAATACCTTTGAAGTCTGTGATGAGCGGGAGTTTCATTGCCACTAATCTTCACCTTCTCCGAGGCTGAGATCGCTTGCTAGAGTGCGCAGGAGGTCAGCTGCTTCGTCAAGAAGGGCTGCGGCTTCGAGCGCGGATGCTGCTGGGGCAAAGTTTTCCGCGTCGAAAGTTTCTGCCTCAACACGCATGAGGCCCAGATCTAGAGAGTCCTCTTTAGCGCTAATCTCGCTGCGCTTGAAGTAGGTTAGCCGCTCGTCTGCCAGCTGAGTTCGATCTTCAGTCAAATACGCTTTCTCAAAGTCAGCGAAGTGTTCAACGGTAAGTGGCGTACGCTTGCCGAACGAAGGCATCTGAGAACGAAGGTCGTAGAACCAAACTCCGCTGGTATTTCCTTTGTCGGTGAGTCCACGCTCGAAGAAGAGTACGTTGGTCTTGACGCCTGGGGCGTAAAAGATACCGGTTGGAAGCCTGAGGATAGTGTGTAGATTGCATTTGTCCATCAGGTCTTCTCGGATGCGGCGGCCATCACCGTCAGCGAAAAGGACATTGTCTGGTAGTACAACCGCAGCGCGTCCACCAGGCTTCAGGCTTCGATAAATATGCTGCAGGAAGTTCAGCTGCTTATTTGATGTCGGGAAGGTTAGATCATCACGAGTTGCACGTTCCCCTCCCCTTTTCGTTCCAAATGGCGGGTTAGTCAGAACAACATCAAACCCATTAAAGCGCTTGCCGTCAGGCGAAAGCGTATCTCCTAAATAGATAGGGGATTCGATGCCATGAAGCATTGCGTTCATCAACGCAAGTCGATGAGTGTCATGGACAAGCTCGACACCGGTAAATGCCTTCTTTACTTGGAAGTCGGCTTGATCTTCGTCCAGATCGAACAGGTCGTCTGTGTTGGCGCATACGTGCTCACTCGCAGCAATCATGAAGCCAAAAGTTCCACATGCAGGGTCGTTGCAGAGCTCACCAGGCTGTGGGTCAATAAGTCGCACCATAACGTCAATAAGGACACGCGGGGTGAAGTACTGACCGGCACCAGACTTTTTCTCGTTAGCGTTTTTCTCAAGCAGCCCTTCGTAGAGGTTACCGAGCCCCTCCTCACGAGCGGAATACCAATCCAGAGCATCAATTGACTTGATAATCTTCTCAAGGTTTTTTGGCTCATCAATATTTGTAGATGACGCAGCGTAGATTTCATGGACTCGACCAGTTGCTTCTTCGCCGAGGTGTTGGAGCAGGTCACGGTAGAACCGCTTGAGCTCGATGCCAGACTTCGTGCGCAGTTCATTCCATCGGTATTGTTCGGGAATCCCGTCTTCTGCACCGGTTTCCTTGGCCATTTTCAAGAATAGGATGTAGGTCAGCTCGGTGACGTACTGATGGAAGGTGATTCCATCATCGCGTAGGACGTTGGACAGGTTCCAGAGCTTCGCAACGATCTCTTGATTGTTCATGCGGTTAGGTCCTCATACATATAGTCCTTAAGGTCAGAGACTATTTTGGCGAATTCGCCATCAAATGCAGCCTGCACTCGATTCAGTCCTCCCTGTTGTCTAAAGCGAGAGTCTGTATCGAAGGTGTCTGTTGAGATGAGTAACTCGTTTTCGAGGTACGCCTCAACGCGAGATATCCAGCCCTGCTGAACTCTAGTAAAGTCATGTTCTCTTTTCAGTTTGTCGATAGCAAGTTTCACCCGTTCCTTGTGGGTAAGGAGCGGAGATCCGAGTGCAAAACGGCGAATGAGTGAGATGATGTCTGCAGTAATCTCTTTGTTGGACACTTGCGACAAGGCTGAAGAGAGTTTTTGCTCGGTATAGCCTTCGCGGTCGAGCATGAGCCTTAGTGATTTCAGTTCCGCTCGGGTGAGTTCAGAAGGGCGAGTACACACTATTCGTAAGGCTGCAATCTCATCACTGTTTTGCTCCAGGAAGGATTTGAACTCTTCTAGATAGTCCTCAGGTTTTTTGTCGTTTCCAAAGTCCCTGGTGTGTGAGATGAGTTCATCTTCAGCCTCTGAAATCACTAGTTTTCGTGGGGCGCCAAAGGTCGGGTTGTCGAGGAAATCGAAGAACTGCGCGTGTTCTTGAATCCATGCGGCTGCATCTGCTGGTGAGGCTTCACGAAGTTCTTCAATCACTTCGGAGATCGTGTTTCCACCGCCAAGGTCTTTAAGGTGTTCAGCTGTAGTTTCAGCAATCTTGCGTCGTCTACGTTGGAGCTTAGCCACTACCTGTTCGATTGCTCGAGTAAGTTTGTCAGCATTAGTACCGGCGCGATCAATGTCCTCCATGAGATCTTTGAAGCTGGTATTGGGGTTCGCAACCAGTGGTTTCATGGTGGAAACCTTTTCAAGGGCTTCGTACACTCCTACCGGATCGTAGATTTCGAAGCGGTCTTTTGAGATTTCTGGGTATAGTCGCGTGGCTCGACCGAGCATTTGCTCGAAGAGGATACGCGACTTAACTCGCCTCATGAAAACCAATGACGTGATTGCTGGTACGTCAATACCGGTGGTGAGCAGGTCAACTGTGACAACTATTGATGGAAAACGCTCGTTCTTGAAGCGCTTAATTGTTTGCTCGATCTTCTTCTTGTTACCGCCTGCGACTGAGCCGGTGATCTTCATAATCGCTTCTGGCTCAACCCCCTGGTCGGCATAGATGTCTTTAAGGAGATCGACGATGAGGTCAGCATGAGCGTCATCAACGGCATAAATGAGGGTTTTGCCGAATAATTCAGGCATGCTCGGATCAAGATCCCGAGCGATTTCCTTTAGAACCGTTCGGTTGAAGTTTTCGGTAATTACTGACCGGTTGAAGTCTTCCACTTCAAAAGTAACCTCGTCAGCCAATTCAGCACTGTTGGTGATTTCTCCAGTAGCAGTGTCGTAGATCGGAAGAGTGTCGCCCTCGGCAAATCGAATACCTTCAGTTGCAAGCTTTGTTGTGAGGCGATGTGGTGCGTCGTGGTCAACGAGATAGCCATCCATGACTGCTTCACGATAGGTGTAGGTGTACACCGGTTGACCGAAAATCTCAGTTGTGTGTAACGCAGGTGTTGCAGTGAGCGCGATTTTCGTTGCATCGAAATAGTCAATTACGGACCGGTAGGCGGACTGGTAGTCAGATTGGTCCCGGTAGAGAGCTTCATCTTCGGTCATTTCTTTATCAAGCAAATAACCTCGGTGAGCCTCGTCAACAATGATCAAGTCGTAGTCAGTAACGGATGGTTTGCGTGCCTGAATATCTTCAGTAGAAGGTTCTGGGTAGAACAGGCGCTTCACCATTCCTTGGACCGTTGAGACATGCACACGTGTCTCAGGGTCAACGTCGGAATCCTCTAAACCATTAATTGAATAGAGTTCATCCAGCGTCAGCAATTCCTCTAATCGAACATCCTTAAAGGTATCCAAAGCCTGAGTGCCTAGTGACGTACGGTCAACCAAGAACAAAATTCTGCGGAACCGATTAGTCTTCAAGAATCGATAGATCATCCCAAGCACTGTTCGGGTTTTGCCAGTGCCGGTGGCCATGGCAAGTAGCGCGTGGTGGCTTCCTTCGCTGATCGCGTTCTCAGCAGCGTGGATTGCATCGACCTGATATTTACGCAGATTCAAGCCGGTACTAGATGTGAGCAAATCATCGTTAAGGTTGTCGAGTGCCTCCTGCGCAGCTTGTTGATCAGCATCAAGCATTTCGAGAAGACCCTGCGGACTTGGCCATCCAACTAATGCGCGTGGAGAGTTTAGTGGGTTACGCACATCCTGAAACCAGACGCCAGATTGAGTCTTGTATTGCTCTATATATGGGCGACCATTCGTTGCAAAGAGGAATGGCACCTTGAATGCACCCCACTGACCCATCGTAAACTCTACGTGCTCATCTTTAATAAGCCGCCCGTAATCGGCAGCCTGAAAATCCAAAACTGATGGGATTGCAGAGTGCTCTGCCTTTGCTTCAATCACACCAACGAAATTCAAACCTACGAACAAGGCATAGTCAGCCCGGCCTTGCCGCCCTACCGTGGAATCAGTAGGCCACTCAGCAATAGCCTGATTTAGTCCTTCAACAGGGCGTGCACCCTTGCTGTACCTTAGGTTTTCAGTATCAGCATCCCAACCCACTTGACGAAGCTGCTCATCAATGAGGAGCCTCGTTTCAGCTTCTGTTTTTGGACGCTGATTCACCGCAGCAGTAGAACGCTGGGAACGTTTCGCTTTTGACACCGCTGGTGCCTGTTTAGCCTTTGTGCCATCGTCCTTTGCAAGTGCGGCAGTCTCTTGCTCCAGCCATTCGGTAGCCTGATCAGCTAGGGATTTTTCAACTGGGAGTACATATTTTGATGCCTCCACATTTGGGTCACCATATGTAGCTTCAAACCACCAAGCAAGGGAATGAACCATTGGCAAAAAGCGCTTTGCATCTTCTGTTGTTCCCCAGTCCTCATGTGCCGCCTTGTTTCGGGCTTTGCGAACCAGATTCAAAATATCGACAACTTCGCGAGGCAGCAGACCTTCACGAGAGAGCATGTCAATCCGCTTGAAAGCTGTGTTTTTATTTGGAGGAGTCAAACGATCGAACTGGAATATCAGCTCTACAATGCTTTCGCATAAAATGCCTAGCTTCATCACAGAGGTACTCGGGTCGGTATAAAGGTATGACTCAGCTAAAGTTCCCAGGTTTTCCAATGAAGGGAAACTATTTTTTAGAAATTCGAAGTTAGTCACTTCCAGTCTCCTGGCTATTTCCGATTGTGCAGATATCTGAAATATCGCATTCGAGTGCTCCGTATATTCGTGCGAGTACTTGTGTTGTCACTGTCTCGTCCCGTCCCATCTTGGTGATAGTGGCGCTTGAGAGGCCGGTTGCTTTACGTAGGTCTTGTTTTGTCATGTCTTTGTCAATGAGGGTCTTCCAGAGAGGCTTGTAACTGACCACTGGTGTCGTCATTCGAAATCTTCCTCTTCTGCAACGTCTATGACGCCTTTAAGGTAGCCGTAACAGCCGTTTTCGGTGTCTTTGGTGAACTCAATGATATTCCCCATAATGGTGCGGTCAACCCCGGGAACTTCGTCGGTGTTCTCCAGGATGATGATTTGCTGGTGTATTGCCTCTTGCGTCAGATAGGTGAAGAGTCCCTCACGCATGGATCCTGCCGCTTCTGCACGACCTTGGTCGAAACCTTTAAGTGGAGAGTCGATGACCTGGACTCCTGGGTAGTGCGGTGAGCGCCGTTCCCGTAGATACCTGTGAAAGGCCAGCATAAGTACCGTGTTGAAATAGGCGGAATTGAAGTGCCCCGAGTTTTGTTCCTAGGCATTTGCCTTGATTTCTATTATTGCCTGTGGCGAGTTCTGCCTCCAAAACTCGGTTTCGACCTCGACCGGGGTTCGGTATCTCAAGCTTTGGTGGAGCCTTGTCTCGTTCCACCATGACACCCACTCGAACGTCGCGATTTCTACCTCTACAACATCATCCCACCTGCGAGTATGGATCAGCTCGTTCTTGTAGGAGCCATTAACATTTTCAGCCAAAGCATTGTCATAGGAGTCACCAACCGTCCCAGTGGAAGCGGCAATGCCATGCTGGGCAAGTCGCTCGTTGTAGACCACGCTCACGTACTGCGACCCATGATCCGAATGGTGAATGAGACCTGTCGTTTCCTCAGCACACCATCGCCTGGTTGAGAGCTTGCAGCGGCAGTGCTTCGGTCCGCATGGAATCTGATAACGCCCACCCAACGATCCGTCGAGAGTAAACGTCGGTGACAAACGCGGCATACACAAAGCCTTTCTTCGTGCGCACATACGCAAATGTCAGCCACCCACAGCTTATTCGGTCCTTGAGCTTTGAATTCACGTTCCACCAAGTCCGGGCGCAGATCAGGCATGTTAGCTTTTCGAGTTGTGATTGGTGATCCACCTTTGCTTTTGCCAGAAACACCGGCCAGGCGCATCAACCGGGCAGTTTGTTCACGCCCGATATCAATTCCGTCACGGCGAAGAGCATGCCACATTTTCCGCACACCATAAACACCGTAATTATCCCGATGAACAGCACTAATGCGTTCAACCAGAACAGCATCGCGAAGGCGACGAGCGCTTAATCCACGGGCCTTGGACTGGCGATAACCACGCGAGGTGATAAACCCACTAGCCCGGCTGCTTCTCAACGTCTTACTAATGAACTCAGCAGAGAAACAATTCCGGTATTCATCGATAAACCGGATCATTTCCGACATTTTGGGCCTGGTTCTGACGCGAAAAAGCTGAGGCAGCCTTCAGTAGCTCATTAGTATCGCGTAGCTCTTGATTTTCACGACGCAACCTCGCGTTTTCGGCGGCCAAATCTTCAGCAACAGGTTCTGGGACGTTTCCCGAACGGCGGGCAGGCTTAAGTCCATTGACGAGCCGTGTGCCATGAAACCCCCAACTTTGGAGCTACTCCCTGGCACGCCGCTTCCATCGACATATTTTCCGACAAGATGCGATCTTCCACAAGACGAACCACACGGTCCTTCGCACCCTGGTCAAATTTTCTCGGCATATTCCAGATTTTCCCATCTACTCAAACGGAACAAAACCTGAGACACTTCAGTCCGTTGGCGCATAGGCCTAACCCCTAATGGAATTGGTCGAGTGGTTTAGCGCGTGTTTTAGGACGCACTAGTGTTAGAGAATAAAGCTCGAAAGCACCTTCCCAACCCAAGGAGAACTCATGGCCCACCGCGCGGACGAAGGCCTCGAATCGGCAACCGCTTCGGCACCGGTACCGGCAACCGCACCGGCATCGTCGGGTGCTGCTCCCGTTCCGCAGGCCGGCAACCAGGAGGCCCGACGGGCGGACCTGCGGCGATGGAAGGCGATTGCGCTGTCGTTCCTGATTGGTGCGGCGGTGATCTTTTTGGGGTGTTCGTGGTGGCAGGCGTCGGAAAGCGGGGCACCTGTGTGGGTGGGCTACGTGCGTGCAGCGGCCGAAGCCGGCATGGTAGGTGGCCTAGCGGACTGGTTTGCGGTGACCGCGCTTTTCCGCCGGCCCTTGGGACTGCCCATTCCCCACACCGCGCTGATTCCGAATAACAAGGACCGCGTGGGCGATGCCCTGAGTGACTTCGTGGAGGAAAACTTCCTCACCGCGGATGCGCTGAGCGCCAAGGTGCGGGAGGCGGAGCTGCCATTGTGGCTGGCGCGCCAGGGGGTAGAGCCCGGCAAGGCGGAGGAGGTCTCCGCGTGGATTGGTGAGCGTGCGGCCAGCGTGGTGTCGGATTTGGATCCTGCGGAGGCGGAGCACTTCATCCGCACCCAGGTCATGGACCGCCTAGCCGAGCCGGAGTGGGGCCCGCCGCTGGGCAGGCTGCTGGAGGGCTATATTGCAGATGGCAAGGCGCGCCCCCTGGAAGATGACCTCATCGACTGGGCACACGGCAAGATTCTCAGCATGGAATCCACGGTGGTCACCGCCATCGATGAGCGCATGCCCGGCTGGGCGCCGCGCTTTGCCCGCGAGATGGTGGGGGAGAAGGTCTATACCGAGCTCGTAGAATTCGCCGATGAGGTCCGCCGTAACGGCAACCACGAGGCCCGCCTAGCTATTCGCCGCAACCTGTCCAAGCTGGCCTCCGATCTGCAATGGGATGAGGACATGCGCGGGCGCATCGAGGGCATCAAGCAAGAGATGCTCGCCTCTGAGCAAGCACAGCAGGCACCCGCGGCCATGTGGCGCACGGTCTCCACCACTCTCATTGACCAGCTCAATGACTCGGAGTCCTTCCTGCGCCAAAAAATTACGGCCAAGGTCAAGGAGCTGGCGTACCGCCTACTCGAGGACTCCGAATTTTTAGCCCAGGCCAATGCGCTCGTGGACAAAGCCGCGCGCTATGCCGTGGAGAAATTCGCCCCGGAAATCATCGCGATTATCCCCGAGACCATCAAGCGCTGGGATGCGGAGGAAGCCTCCCAAAATATCGAGCTCATGGTGGGCAAGGACCTGCAATTTATTCGTTTGAACGGCACCGTCGTCGGTTCCCTGGCAGGATTGGTGATATTCGCAGTCAATCACCTTATCTTTGGCGCTTAGACAAAAGGAGTAATGAACAATGAGCGATAATAAGAAGATTTTTGATTCCCTGAAGGATGCTGGCAGCGCTGCCTTTGACGTAGCCAAGGACTTCGGCGGCCGCCTGCAGGAGGAGCGCGCCCAGCACGCTCATGGCGCGGAGGCCAAAAGCCCCTATGGCGCCTCCGGCAAGGAGGGCCTGGTGGATAAGGCCACTGCCACCGCGAAGGAGTTCGGTGCCACTGTGAAGAAGGCCGCCGATGGCACCCGTGAGTCCGCTGCTTTCGACGCCGCTAAGGGCAAGTTCTCCACGGCTTATAACGAGACCCGCGAGGGCGTCATGGACGCCTATAATTCCGCCCAGGCCCGCCGCGCGGAAAAGAAGAATGCGGCGCGCCCTGGCCAGGATTCGGCTCCTTCGCAGGGCGATAATATTATCGATGGCGAAGTAATCGACACCGACGACCCACAGAACTAACCTGCATGTATTTACTTTTGGAAATTGCGTACTCCTTGGATGCCTATATTTTGCGCATCCTCGCCCTGACCGCCATCATCGGCGCGATCCTCGCCGCCACCACGCGCGAGGATGCCTTCCGAGCCGGCGACCGTCAAGGTAAGTGGGTATGGGTAGGCCTGCTGGCCGGCTCCGCAGTAGCGATGGCCACCGGCTTGGCTTTTCTGTCTTGGATCGGCGCGGTCATTACCGGCGTGTACTGGTTTGATGTGCGCCCGCAGCTCAAGGCCATTATCAACGGCGACTACAGCTACTAATGCTTAATTTGCTTGACGCCCCGGCCGCGACGGTCAAGGAGCGCGCCGCCGATAACACCGTCCTCGTCTCCCCGCACCATGTTTCCCTCGCTGCAGGCGCGGGCGCGGCCGATATTATTTCTGTCGCGGGGTATCCCACCGGCCGCCACCACACTCTTATCAAGGCCTCCGAGGCGCGCCTGGCCATCCAATCGGGCGCCAGCGAGGTATGGGTCAGCCTCGATGCGAGCGTAGCGGATGCCAATGCCGTGCTCTCCGAGCTCATTGCCATCCGCGAGGCCTGCCCCGATCCGGCCCGCTTGGGCCTCATCGTGCCAGACGCCCCGCCTGCCGGCGCACCGCTTGCCGACGCCACCCTTAAAGCCGCCCACCAAGCCGGCTACCAGCGCCTCATTGTGCGCAGCCGCAAGGCCGCGGATTACGCGGAATCCGCGGCCGGTGAAGAAGCCAAGAAAAAAGGACCGGAGTTGGCCGCTGCCACACTTCCGGTCCTCGAGTTTCCCGCTCCCGCGGTTTAGGCGGCTTTCTCCTGCGCGTCCTGCTGCGGCGCGCCATTGCCGCTGGCCCCGCCCTGGCCCGCGGAGTCACCGCCGCCGGCGAACTTATCCATGTCCTTCATCGGAACATCGGTGCCGGTGATGGTGAGCTTGAGCTCGCCATCGAGCACCTCTACGGAATCGACGTTCATGTCAGAACCCACGAACTGATCCGACATGCCATTTTGCAGGGCGGAAGAGATGGCTTCGGTGGCCTGATCCGGCAGCTCGAGGCCGAAGATGGAGGCCTCGGTGGCGCGGATATCGAGCTTTCCATCGTGGGCGGTGGGCTCCAGCGAGAGGTTGGCAAGGCCGCCGGCAAATTTCACGTCTAGCACGTGGTCTTGCTCATTGGCATTAATCTCCGTGACCACCATATTGCCCACCTTCTCGCTGCCGGCCTGCTCGGAAATGCCTTTTTGGAAGGAAGCCAGCAGGTAGTCATCCGGCACGGTGGTGGAAGCGCGCAGCTTGCCGGCCACCGGATTCTCCTGGTCGGTGCTCATGTCTTCCACGTGGATCTCGGAGGCAGGCTGGCCCTTGATATCAGTGCCATCGATTTGCAGGGTGGACGGCGTGGTCATATCCATTTGGGAAATGGAGCCCTTAAACAGCCCTACGAGCAGCGGGCTGCCGCCAAAGCTGACGGAGGGATCTTCTTTGACCTGGATACCTTCTTCCTCGGCAGCCTGGTTAAATTGCGAGGTCATCTGGTGACCAATGAACCAGCGCAGGCCGAATTCGGCCAAGAGGATGAGCACGAGTAGTGCCACGAGGATGCCAATGATGATTTTCCAGGCGAGTGAACCTGCCGATTTCTTCGAAGCCATGCGTACCAGTGTGGCGCATGAGACGGCGCGGGGCAAAGTTTGCGGGAGTTCTCGGGCACATTGCTAGGCACTTCACAGCTGCCCCAGCTGTCATCACCGCGCGGCGCGTTTAGTCCCGTGGCGCGATAGACTCCCAGTCCACGGTCAGCACATTATCGCGCAGGCGCCGGCGGATGGGGTGGATAGTAAAGGGGGCGTCGGCAAGCGCGGCTCGTGCCATGCGCCAGCGCACGCGCGGGCCGTAAGGCGCCCACCCCGCCGCGTGGTCCCAGGCCTTGTCGGCGGCCTTGAGTAGCTCGTGGATGGGCTCGCCGGGAACGTTGCGGTGAATGAGGATTTTGGGCAGGCGCTCGGCGATGTCTGAGGGCCGCGCCACATCGAACGGGTCCCACGCCAGGGTGAGAGTCCGCGGGCCGTGGGCGTCCAGCAGTAACCAGGCCGCGCGCCGGCCTAGCTCATCGCAGGTGCCCTCCACAAAGAAGCCACCGGGGGCCAGCCGAGAACACACCGTCTGCCAGGCCTCCTGGACCTGGTCCACGTCGTATTGGCGTAGCACATTAAATGCGCGCACCAGCTGTGGCCGGTAGCCGGCCAGTTCAAAGCCGCCAAGCTCGAAGCGCACGCCGTCGCGCGGCGGCAGGACCCGGTTCGGATGGATTTCGAGTCCGCGGACGTCTACCTGCGGATTCGCCCGGCGCAGCCACCCTGCCCATTCCACGGTGGTGGCGTGCGAAGCCCCGTAGCCTACGTCGAGCGCGAGCGGCTTTTCCACGTGCCGCAGCAGCGTGGAAATCTCCGGGTGCGCGAGCATCCATCTATCGCAGCGCCGCAGCCGGTTGTGGTTGGTGGTGCCGCGGGTGATAACGCCAAAAGGCCGACCCGCAGCTGCGCTAGCGCGCAGATTATGTGCGTGGTCGGCCATAGATTTCGGTGCTGGAGAACTTAGGCGTTCTCAGAGATCCACTGCTCGGTGAGCTTTCCTTCGTTATCGAAGAGCTCACCCAGGGATTCGCCCACCTTCGGCTCGATGGCAGCGCCCATCATCGGGATATTGACGGAAATCTCGTTGACGTAGGACAGCTTGGTCATCTCGCCCTCACCAGCCAGGGAGATATCGCCCTTGAAGTCCACCGGGGTGCCCTTGACATCCGCGGTGTAGTTAACATCAGCGGCCTCACCGTTGAGCTCGCCTACGGTGACCACGCGCTTGACCTTGAGGTCCTGGGAGACCATGGCGCGCACTGCCTCTGGCAGCAGGGTGGTCGGCAGAACCTCGAAAAGGGTGGCAACGTTATCGCTGAAGTCATGCACCTGACCCGCCTCAGGGGAGAGGTTGGCCACGATGTACTCCCAGTATTCCTTGGTGAGCAGCGCCTTGTGAACCTTTTCGATGGGCTGATTGATGGTTACGGTGTTTTCACTACGGGTTGACATGCCTAACAGACTACCTTGGTAGGCGTGCTTGATAAATCTTTGACGCAACAGCTCACAGCGATCGAAGGGGTAGAACTGGACCCCACCGCCACCTTTGCGGATCTGACTACGCTGCGTGTGGGTGGAAAACCGCAGGCCGCACTGCGCTGCTCGCAGCCGGATGCCGCCGTGTCCGTTGTCCGCGCCCTGGATCGCGCTGCGGTAAAGTTCATAGTCGTCGGCGGCGGGTCCAACCTCTTGGTAACTGATGGCTCCGTGGACGTCGTCGCCGTCATCCTCGACTTTGCTGAGGTGTCCATGGACCCCGAATCCGGTCTGGTGCGCGCGCAGGCGGGCGCCAACTGGGATGACGTGGTGGCTCGCTCCGTTCAGCTTGGCCTGGGTGGCATCGAGTGCCTGTCCGGCATCCCCGGCACGGTGGGCGCGGTTCCGGTACAAAACGTGGGTGCTTATGGCGCGGAAATCTCCGAGGTACTTACCCGCGTGCGCCTTTATAATCGCCGCACCGATACCGATGAGTGGGTCCCCGCCTCCGATCTGGAGCTGGCGTATCGCTATTCCAACTTGAAATTCACCGGCCGCGCCGTGGTGCTCGAGGTAGAACTCCAGCTCAACAACGATGGCCTATCCCGCCCGTTGCGCTTTGGCCAACTTACTCAGAACCCGGGCGAGCGCCGCCCCGTGGCCGAGGTCCGCGAGGAGGTCTTAAAGCTGCGCCGTGGCAAGGGCATGGTGCTCGACCCTTCCGATCATGACACCTGGTCTGCCGGCTCCTTCTTCACCAACCCGGTGGTGGACTCCGCTCTTGCTGACGCCGTGCAGGCCAAGGTTCGTGCCTTGCTTGGCGACGCCACCGCGGACTCCATGCCCCGCCACCCCTCCTCCGAGGCCGACCGGGAAAAGCTTTCCGCGGCCTGGCTCATTGATCGCGCCGGGTTTGCCAAGGGCTACCCAGGCTCTGGCCGGGCTACGCTTTCGACCAAGCACACGCTGGCGCTCACCAACCGCGGCGAGGCCACGGCCGCCGATATCGTGGACCTTGCCCGCACCATCCGCGACGGCGTCCGCGATGCTTTCGACGTGGAGCTCGTGCCCGAACCCGTCTGGATTGGCCTCGCCCTCGACGAGTAGCGCGAGGTTGCCCCTTCACATTGGGGCCTAAAACCTATAAAGCGGCCACGATAGCACCCTAAACCACACGGTTTTCGGGTCTATCGTGGCCGCTTTGCGGGCTTGGCGCCTGTCGCGTTTGTCGCGCCGCGAAGGCCCCTAGATTAGGCCGCCATGACCTGAAGCCACTCATCCTTAGCGCCCAAGAAAGCGCGGGCCGCCTCCTGCGCACCCTCCAAGCTGTGGTGCGCACCCCAGCCGCACTGCTCTTCGTTGGCCGCGGGTACCTCGGTGGCGTTAAGAATATCGTTGAGCGTGCCTTCCACCGCGCGCAGCAGCTCGTCTAGTTCCATGCCATTAGTGATGGCGTAGAAGCCGGTACGGCAGCCCATGGGGGCAAAACCGATGAGTTTATCGGTGTAATTGCGCATGAAGTTGGCCATCATGTGCTCCACTGAATGCAGCGCCTTAGTATCAAGGTGATCCTGATTGGGCTGGCAGAAGCGCAAGTCGTACTTAATGATTTCGACGCCGCCGCCCAAGTCCGTGCGGTCGGCCACGCGAATATACGGCGCGCTGACGAGGCGGTGGTCGAGTTCGAAGGACTTTACGTTGAGCTTCTTATCATTCTGTTCAGTCATGCTTCTCCAGTGTAATCACAGCTGAGTGTCACTTCCTGAAATAGATTCTTTACCGCATACGCTGGGATAATATGAGCACACTGGACGATTCCGCCGAGGTCCCTGGCGCCGCGAGCACGGCGGGCGAAGACCTGTCGGCCGACGCCCCGTATGTCGACGAGCCGACCGCCACTGCATGGCCGAGCGCCCCGGCTACTCCGGTGAGCGAATCCGTCTACGAGGGCGCGGATAAAATCGTGCCGAGTACTGCGCCCACCGTGGTCAAGATTGAAGGACACACCGAAGATGTGGACCCGCTGGCCCGCGGCAACCGCCTGCGCAAGGAAAGCTGGGGGCTGGTGCTCCGCCGCGTGTGGGCGGACTTCTTCCACGATGCCTTGATGGATCGCGCCGCCACGATGACGTACTTCACGCTCATGGCCTTTGCCCCTACGGTGCTCGCGGCCTATTCGATAGCCACGCTCATCTTTTCCTCTCGGCGCGCCGAGGTACACGAATTAACCGCGCAGTTCATTGCGGATTACGTGCCCAGTTCGATGACGGAGCAGGCCGAGCACCTCGTGGGCTCCATCATTGGTTCCACAGCCCAAGGCACCTTCGCGTTGGTGGTATCCGTGCTGGTTTCTCTTTTTGCCGCCTCGGCCTATGTGCGTGCCTTCTCGCGCACCGCCAATACCGTCTACGGGCGGGTAGAGGGCCGCGGAATAATCCGCACCTGGGCACTCATGTGGGGGCTTACTATCGTCCTGGTCATCGGCGCGGTTATCGTGCTTTTTGCTAACCTGCTGCGCGATACCATTGTCAGCGGTGTGGTTGAACCGTTAGCCGGCAAGCTAGAGATGCAAGGCACCGCGGACTTTTTGGGCGGCATCTTTATGCCGGTGTGGAATTGGCTGCGCTTCCCGCTCACCGTGGTGGTCGTGCTGACGTTGATTGCCATCCTGTACCACTTTTCCCCGAATGTGCGGCCGGCGCGCTTCCGCTGGATAACTCTCGGTTCCGTGGTGGCGCTTAGCACCAATGTCGTGGTGTGGGGAGCCTTCGCGCTGTATACCCAGCGCTTTGCTGGGGCCAGCGTCTACGGCGCCTTCAGCCTCATCATGGCCGTATTCATGGCCGTGTGGCTATCTAATACGATGCTCATTTTGGGTATCAAAATCGATGCGGAGGTCTTGCGCGCCAAAGAACTGCAACTGGGTCTGCACGCCGCGCGGCATATTCAGGCCCCGCCGCGTTCCGATGCCGCCGCCAAATCCCAAGCCCGTGCCCAACATGACCTAGAAGAACGGTCCGAGCGCATCTACAAACAAGCGGTGCGCAAAGCAGAAAACGACGCAGACTAGTCGCGGTGAAGGCGGGCGAGGAGATCGCGCCAGACATCGCGGCGGCGCAGCTTGCCTAGCTGATCTTCGGCGAGCTTATCCATGACAAAGAATTTTTGCGGCACCTTATAGCGCGCCAGCAGCCCGCGGCAATGCTCGCGCAAGGCAGCTTCGTCGAGCCGGGCACCAGGAGACAGGACCACGCAGGCAGCGACGTCCTCAGAACCATCGGAGCGGGGAGTGCCTACGACGGCGGCTTGGGCGATATCGGGGTGGGAGGTTAAGGCTTCCTCGACCTCGCCGGGATAAACATTGAAGCCGCCGGTAATGATGATTTCTTTAATGCGACCCACCAACCGGATATGGCCATCGGGCTCGCGCACGCCCATGTCTCCCGTGCGGAACCAACCCTCGTGGAAAGCGGCGGCGGTAGCGGGGGCATCGGCAAGGTAGCCGGCAAAGACTTGCGGTCCGCGGGCGAGGATCTCGCCGGCCACGCCATCCGGTTGAGTGCGGCTGAGATCGGCAGGATCGCCGATGCGCAGCTGCGTATCCGGCAAAGGCCGGCCGATGGTGCCGGCGCGCCGGGTGTCATCAAGGGGATTGATGGTCAGCACGGGAGAGGTTTCTGTAAGACCATAACCTTCCACCAACATGCCGCCGGTGCGTGCCTCCCAGGGGTCGATGATGCGCGAAGGCAACGAGGCCGCGCCCGAGATGGAATAGCGCACTCCGCCGAGATCCGAGGGAGACTCGGAATCAGCGGCAGTGGCAGCGTAGTTCATGGCGCGCTCGTAGATGGTCGGCACGCCCGGCATCCAGGTGGGGCGGTGGGTGGCAAGCGCTTCCGTCACTGCGTCGGTGTGTGGAGCGGCAAGCAGGATAATCTCGGCCGCGCAGCGCACCGCAAGCAGCACGCTCATCGTCAGGCCATAGGAATGGAACATGGGCAACGCGGCCAGGAAGCGCTCATGGCCGGGGCGCAGTGGGGCCTGAGTTTCTAGCTGCAAGCAGTTGGCAGCGAGGTTGCCGTGGGTTAAGACCACGCCCTTGGGGCGGGCGGTGGTGCCGGAGGTGTAGAGGATAAGGGCGGCGTCGGCAAGCGCGGCTGGGTACGGCTCCACCGGGGTACCGGAGAGGGGAAGGGGCTTGCTAAGGGAAACGGAGATGGTGGTCTCCACCTGCGCGGATACCGTGGGGGCAATGTCCTCCCAGGCAATGGCCACGCGGGCGCCATGGTGGGCGAGCAGCGGGGTGAGCTCGTGCGCGGTATAGCGCGGGTTATGCTCGACCACCACCGCGCCCAGGCGCAGGATGGCAAAGAACGCCACCACGTGTTGCGGGCAATTAGGGAGTAGGAGCGCCACCCGGTCGCCGGGGCGCACGCCCATCTCGCGCAAGGCGCCGGCCGCGGCCGCCACCTGGGCATCGAGCTCGCTATAGGTTAGCGTGTGGCCGGCGAAGTAGGTGGCCGGGCGCTGTGGAAACTGTGCGACGGCCGCCGTGAGGAAATCCGTCAAGGTAGCGCCATAGTGAATTTCTGCCATAGCCGATAAGTTTAGGCCTTTGCCTCCAACAGCTCGAGCAGGTCCTTACGCACCTGGTGGCGGCGAATCTTGCCTAGGTGGTCGCGCGCCAAATCCTCAAAGTGATAGAACGTGCGCGGGACCTTGTAGCGGGTAAGGCGCTCGCGGCAGAATTCCTTCAATCCCTCGGGATCGAGCACGGCGCCATCGCGCAGGGTGACGCAGCCGACGACGTCCTCCGAACCATCCTGGCGGGGGCGACCCACGGCGGCGACATCCACCACATCGGGGTGCTGCGCGATGGCCTCTTCCACCTCGGCGGGATACACGTTGAAGCCGCCGGTGATAATGATTTCTTTGATGCGGCTGACCAGCTTGATATAGCCATCCGGTTCCATCAGTGCCATATCGCCGGTGCGGAACCAGCCATTGTGGAAGGTCTTTTCGGTGGCGTCGGCATTGCCAAAATAGCCCTGGAAAATTTGCGGACCGCGCGCGAGCATCTCGCCCGGCTGGCCATCGGGTTGGGTTTCATCCAAGTTATCGGGGTTGGCAATGCGCACCTCCGTATCCGGGAAGGGCACGCCCACGTAGCCGGGGCGGTGCTTGCCATTCATGGGGTTGGCGGTGAGGACCGGGGAGGTTTCCGTCATGCCGAAGCCCTCCACGAGCCGTCCACCGGTCATGGTTTCCCAGCGCTCCACAATCTCTACCGGCAGCGTGGCCGCGCCGGAAAAGGCGTTGCGAATGCCGCTTAAGTCAACGTCTTTTTCTTCGGCCGCGTCCATGATCTTCTGGTAGAGAGTGGGCACGCCGGGCAGCCAGGTGGGAGTGCGCTTCTTTAGGATGTCCAGGATGAGCGGCATCTGCGGCGAGGGAAGCAGGATGAGCTCGGCGCCCAGGTAGATGCTGAAGATACACAGCGTGGTCATGCCATAGGCGTGGAAGATGGGCAGCGCTGCGAGGAAGCGCTCTTGCGCTCTTGCTGCTTGCCCATCTGCGGTACCCAGGCCTTGCCTTGGATGGCATTGGCGATGAGGTTGCCATGGGATAATAGTGCGCCCTTGGGCTTGCCGGTGGTACCAGAGGTGTAGAGGATGAGCGCGATATCGTCTGGGGAGATCTCGGGGAAATCGAGGTCCGTGCCGTCGCCGCCGATGGCCGCGCCGATGAGCGTGGACCATTCCACGGTATTGGGGGCAGGGGTGGTCAGCTGCTCTCGTTTGGCAGCCAGCGGTGGGATGGGCAGGCGCAGCGCGAGGCGCTTGAGCGGAGACATGGCATCTACCATATTGACGGAGATGATGGTCTCCAGCGGGGTAGTCGAGCGCAGCTTTTCCAGCGTAGAGGCGGTCTTATCCCAGGCGATAGCTACGCGCGCGCCATGGTCCTTGAGCAGCCCCTCAAACTCCGGGGCGGTATAAAGCGGGTTGTGCTCGACCACGGTGGCGCCGAGTAGTTGGACCGCATAAAAGGCGGCGATGTGCTGGGGGCAGTTGGGAAGGACGATGGCTACCTTATCGCCCGGGCGAATGCCAAAGGCCTTGAGACCGGCCGCGGCGGCGCGTACCTGGCTATCGAGCTCTGCGTAGGTTTGCGTTCGCCCGAAGAAATAGGTGGCGGATTTATTGGCGTTGACCCGCAGGTTATTGCGGTAGTAGTCGACGATGGTCTTATCGCCGTAGTCCAGCGTGTGTGGGGTCCAGTCGCTGTAGTGCTGGAGCCAGGCTTGGGAGGGGGAAGCGGACACGCGAAAACCTTTCGTTTGGCTACAAAAACTATTTCTGAGGGGATAGTTTATCCCAAACCGAAAGAATCCTTCTAGATTTCTTCCAGCGCCAGCAAAAATCGTTTGGCAGCTAGCCCGCCCGCGTATCCGCCCAGCCCGCCATCGCTGCGCAGCACCCGGTGGCACGGCCGCACAATAAGCAGGGGATTAGCGCCGCACGCGCTGCCCACGGCCCGCGTCGCGCCGGGCCGGCCGAGCATCTTGGCGACGTCGCGATAAGTGACCGTCTCCCCATAACCAATCTCCGTCAACTGCGCGTGTACGGCCGCGCGAAATTCGGTCATGGTGGGCGGGTCCAAAGGCAACTCGAAGGCGCGGCGCCGGCCAGCGAAGTACTCCGCAAGCTGTGCCTGCGCCGCATCGAGCACGTCTGTGCTGTGCTTTTCGACGTCCCTTTTATCCGCACTGCCCACCGCTTCCGGCAGGGCGCCGGTTGCGGTGAATTCCACACGGGAAAGCCCCCGCGGGCTCGCCTGCAGGCGCAGGGGTCCGAGGGGGCTATCGATGAGGCGGAACATGCTAGTTCTTTTCGGCCTCGAGGCGGCGGATAAGGTCTGCCTGGACCTCGCGTCGGCGGATCTTGCCCATCTGATCCTTAGCCAGCTCTTCAAAGTGGTAGAAGGTGCGCGGGACCTTGTAGCGGGTAAGGCGTTCGCGGCAGTATTCCTTGAGTCCCTCCGGGTCGAGAGCGGCGCCATCGGCCAAGTCGAGGCAGGCTACGACGTCCTCGGAGCCATCTTCGCGCGGTCGGCCTACCACGGCGACGTCATCAATGCTCGGGTGCTCGCGCAAGATTTCTTCCACCTCGCCCGGATATACGTTGAAGCCGCCGGTGATGATGATCTCCTTGATGCGGCTAACCAGGCGAATGAAGCCATCTTCTTCCATGACGCCCATGTCACCGGTGCGGAACCACTCGCCGTGGAATGCGGCCTCGGTGGCTTCCTCGTTATTGAGGTACCCCTTGAAAATCTGTGGTCCCCGCGCCAAAACTTCGCCTTCGGTGCCATCGGGCTGGGTTTCATCGAGGTTATCTGGGTTGGCGATGCGCACCTCGGTATCCGGGAAGGGGATGCCCACGTAGCCGGGGCGGCGGTCGGTGCTCATAGGGTTGCCCACGATGATGGGCGAGCATTCGGTCAGGCCATAGCCTTCCACCAAGAGGCCACCGGTATAGTTCTCCCACTTCTTGACCGTGTCCGAAGGCAAGGTAGAAGCGCCGGAGAAGGCTGCGCGCACGCCCTTGATAGGAATCTGCTGCTCGTCGGCGGCTTTGACAATTCGCTCGTAGAGCGTCGGTACACCCGGCACCCAGGTCGGGGTGTGCTTTTTCATCAGCTGCATGATGAGCGACATATCCGGCTTAGGCAGGATAACCAGCTCGCCGCCGATAAACTGCGCCAGGGTCACGTTCATGGTCAGGCCATAAGCATGGAAGAAGGGGAGGGCGGCGAGCATGCGCTCGGGCTTATCACCCAAGCCCGGTACCCACGCCTTGCCCTGCAGGAGGTTGGAAAACAGGTTCCCGTGCGAGAGCATGGCGCCCTTCGGGGCGCCGGTGGTACCAGAGGTGTACATGATGAGCGCGATGGTGTCCTTGTCCACGTCTTCCGGCGTGGTGATATCGCTGCCGTCGCCACCGATTGCGTTGCCCACCAAAGTTTCCCACGGCACGGTATTTGGCGCCGGGGAGGATAGCTGCTCGCGCTTGGATTTGAGCGGCGGAATAGGCAGGCGCAAAGCGGCGCGCTGCAGGGTGGGCATGGCGTTGATCATGTTGATGGACACGACCGTTTCCAGGTTGGTGGTTGCCCGCAGCTTCTCCAGCGTGGGCGCGGCTTTGTCCCAAGCGATGGCGATGCGCGCGCCGTGATCTTGGAAGAGTCCTTCCAGCTCATGGGCGGTGTAGAGCGGGTTATGCAGTACCACCTGCGCACCGAGCTTCAGAATGGCATAAAACGCCGCGATGTACTGCGGCGAGTTGGGCGCGACGATCGCTACGCGGTCACCTGGCCGCACGCCGAAGGCCTTCAAACCTGCGGCCGCAGCGCGAACCTGGCGGTCTAGCTCAGCATAGGACTGCGTACGGCCAAAGAAATAGGTTGCCGGCCGATCCGCGTTGAGTTTTAGGTTGTTGTCATAAATATCCAGCAGCGTGGTATCGCCGTAGTCCAGCGTATGCGGTGTCCATTCCGGGTAATACTGGAGCCAAGCCTTTGTTTCATATGCGGACAAAACGTGACCTTTCGGTAGCGTAGGTTTCTGGCAGGGGCCAGTATAGCGCCGCTAGAATGGAGCGCCATGCGCATCGCCATGATCTCTATGCATACTTCCCCTATCGAGCAGCCTGGCTCAGGGGATGCGGGTGGAATGAACGTCTACGTCCTCAATATTGCCCGCCAATTGGCCCGCCGGGGAATCGAGGTAGACGTCTATACCCGCGCCACCCGGCCCAGCCAAGGCGAAATCATTGCGGTGGAGCCTAGCCTGCGCGTTATCAATATCGTCGCGGGCCCGTACGAGGGGCTAGACAAAGAGGATCTCCCTACCCAGCTGGCCGCTTTCGCCGGCGGCATGGTGCAATTTGCCAAATGGCAGGGTAAAAAATATGACCTTATTCACTCCCACTACTGGCTTTCTGGCCAGGTGGGCTGGCTGTTGCGGGATCTCTGGGGTATCCCGCTCATTCATACGGCGCATACCCTGGCCGCGGTGAAAAACGCCTCGCGGACGGCGGATGACACCTTGGAATCCGAAGCCCGCCGCATCTGCGAACAGCAATTGGTGGATAACGCGGACTTGCTGGTGGTCAATACCGAGCAAGAAGCCCGCGACTTGGCCGAACACTATGATGCCGAGCGAGACATCATTCGCGTGGTCTCGCCCGGCGCCGACGTAGAGCTTTTTACCCCTGGCACGGACCGCAATACCGAGCGCTCCCGCCGAGAGTTGGGCATTCCGCTGCACACCAAGGTGGTGGCCTTTGTCGGCCGCTTACAAAAATTCAAAGGCCCGGAGGTCCTCATCCGCGCCACGGCCGAACTCTTCCGCCGCGAGCCGGCCCGCAACCTGCGGGTGCTTATCTGCGGTGGCCCTTCGGGGGCTAATACAGCACCGGAAGCTTATAGGGAGTTGGCGCGTGAGTTGGGCGTCGATAAACGCGTGCGCTTCCTAGGTGCCCGCCCGCCGGAGGAACTGGTAGGGGTCTACCGCGCAGCCGATATTGTGGCGGTGCCCAGCTATAACGAGTCCTTCGGCTTGGTGTCTCTGGAGGCCCAAGCCTCTGGCACGCCGGTGGTTGCTGCCGCCGTCGGCGGCCTGCCCATTGCCGTGGCCGACGGGGAAACTGGCCTGCTGGTGCACTCGCACGATCCGGAGGATTGGGCTGATGCCTTGGCCCGCCTGCTTGACGACGACCCCATGCGCATCGCCATGGGCGAAGCCGCCGTCGCCCACGCCGCGCGTTTTAGCTGGGCCAGCTCCGCCGCCGCGCTCGCAGAAATCTATGACGAGGCCAGCCATATCGAGGTTCCAGACTGCCATCAACGGCGGGCAAGTGGTGATTAAACCTCCTACGCCGGGAGCCATTTCGTGGCATGCTGGAAACATGACTAACGGAAAGCTAATTCTCCTTCGCCATGGCCAATCCAAGTGGAACGAGTCCAACCAGTTCACTGGCTGGGTCGATGTAGACCTGACCGAAAAGGGTGAGGCGGAAGCCAAGCGCGGCGGCGAGCTGCTCGCGCAGGAAGGCATTCTGCCGGACGTCCTTTATACCTCTCTTCTGCGCCGCGCTATCCGCACCGCAAATATCGCGCTCAATGCCGCCGATCGTCACTGGATCCCAGTAGTGCGCGATTGGCGCCTCAATGAGCGCCACTACGGCGCCCTGCAAGGCCTGAATAAGGCTGAGACCAAGGAAGAGTACGGCGAGGAAAAGTTCATGGCATGGCGCCGCTCCTATGACACGCGCCCGCCAGAGCTGGCTGATGACTCCGAGTACTCCCAGGCCAATGACCCGCGCTACGCAGACCTAGACAAGGTCCCGCAGACCGAGTGCCTCAAGGATGTTGTCGCCCGCTTTGTGCCGTACTTTGAAGAGGAAATCCTTCCGCGCGCCAAGAAGGGCGAGACCGTGCTCATCGCCGCTCACGGCAACTCCCTGCGCGCACTGGTCAAGCACCTGGACAATATCTCTGATGATGATATTGCCGGATTGAATATCCCCACCGGCATCCCGCTGGTTTATGAGATTACCGAGGACGGCTCGGTAATAAACCCAGGCGGTACCTACCTGGATCCGGAAGCTGCTGCTGCCGGTGCCGCCGCCGTTGCTGCGCAGGGCGGTAAGTAAGTAACTGCGCTAAAGTCCCCGGGGAGTATTCCCTGGGGACTTTGTGATGGATAGGCTAGACACGTGGAACTGATTCTTTCCTTTGCCGCCGGCGTGGTGGCCTGCGGGTTGGCGCTGCCGGCGATTTCCTGGGCGCGCGGGCGCATTGCACGCTACCGCCAGGCTACCGATGTCGGGGCCAATCAGGTCACGACGGTTAGCCAGGTGCTGCACTTGGCCGTGCAAGGATCGCCGACGGCGCTGACGGTGCTGGACCGCAGCCAGGAAATCATCATGTCTAATCCGGCCGCGCATGAGATGTCCTTGGTGCATGACCGCGCCGTTAACCCAGAGGTATGGGAGACCGCGCAGGAGGTCTTCGAAGACAAGGAGACCCGCACCGTCGACATAGCTATTCCCAAGCGGCGCACGGGACACCGCGTCACGCAGGTCAGGGCGGTGATTAAGCCACTGACTCTTAATGACGGCCGCTTTGTCATCGTCTACGGCACCGATGAAAGCGAAAATGTCCGCATGGAGTCCGCCCGCCGTGACTTCGTGGCGAACGTCTCCCACGAGCTCAAGACGCCCGTCGGCGGCATTGCCTTGCTGGCAGAGGCCCTGCTACAAGACCCCGGCGACCAAGAGACCGTGGAGTACTTTGGCAATAAGGTCTATAAGGAAGCCAACCGCATGGCCGATATGGTCAGCGAACTTATCTCCCTGTCCAAGCTGCAGGGCGCCGAGGCCCTGCCGGAGATGGAACCGCTGGCCGTAGATGATCTCATCGATGAAGCCCTCTCGCGCAACCACCTTGCTGCCGAAGCCCGTTCCATCGAGCTCAACCGCGGCGCCTCTGTCGGCGTGCAGGTTAAAGGCGATCGATCCCTGCTGGTAACAGCACTATCCAACCTGGTCTCCAATGCGATTAACTACTCGCCGGAGAAAATGCCGGTGTCCGTCTCCCAAAAGGTGGTGGATGGTGGGGTCGTACTCATCCGCGTCACGGACCGCGGCATTGGCATCGCACCGGATGACCAGAAACGTGTTTTTGAACGCTTCTTCCGTGTAGACCAAGCCCGGTCGCGGCAGACCGGAGGCACTGGCCTAGGATTAGCAATTGTTAAACACGTGGTGGCCAACCATGGTGGCAATATCAAACTATGGTCCCGGCCGGGTACGGGTTCTACATTCACCATCGAGTTGCCCATCTATAGGGAAGAAAAGCCAGCGCAGGAAGCTGGCATGAAGGATAATGAGAAAAGGGATGCCGTCGACGCGGCGGCGCCTGGGCTCCCGCGTGCAGTGGCACGCGTTGCAGCACGTCGAAAGGATAAAGCACAATGACCACCATCCTCATCGTTGAAGATGAAGAGTCGCTGGCAGATCCGCTGGCATTCCTCCTCCGCAAGGAAGGTTTTGAACCCATCATCGCGCATGATGGCCCTACCGCGCTGGAAAAGTTTGCCGCAAACGACATCGATATCGTCCTTTTGGACCTCATGCTACCCGGCATGTCCGGCACCGAGGTATGCAAACAGCTGCGCACTACTTCGTCCGTGCCCGTCATCATGGTCACCGCGCGCGATTCCGAGATTGATAAGGTCGTCGGACTCGAGCTGGGCGCCGATGACTACGTCACCAAGCCTTATTCTTCCCGCGAGCTTATCGCCCGCATCCGTGCGGTACTGCGCCGCGGCCATGATTCTGGAGCCGGCGCCGAGGCCGAGGCCGAAGAAGAGGTAGCCGAGCAGATCCTCGAAGGCGGCCGCGTCAAGATGGACGTGGAGCGCCACACCGTTACCGTCGCAGATGAGCCGGTATCCATGCCTCTCAAGGAATTCGACCTCCTGGAGTACCTATTGCGCAACGCCGGCCGCGTGCTCACCCGCGGTCAGCTCATTGACCGCATTTGGGGCGCTGATTATGTCGGAGATACCAAGACGCTCGACGTCCACGTCAAGCGCCTCCGCTCCAAGATCGAGGAACAGCCCTCCCGCCCGAAGCACTTGGTCACGGTGCGCGGTCTGGGCTATAAATTCGAGCTCTAATCTTCCGCCTGCGGGCTTTCCGCCTGCAGGCTCTCGGCCTTCACACTGGCCGGGTGCTGCGTGAGCTGGACGCCGTGTTCGGCCGCTGCGGCGCGGGCCTTGCAGTGCGCGGCCAGAATCTCATAAGACTCGCGGCCCATCAGGGCTACCAGCTCGTCCTCGTGCGACTGCCACATCGGCAGTGGGTTGGCGTGACAGGCGGAATCGGCTGAGCAATACCAATCAAAATCTTCGCCGCCATTGCCCCAGCCGCGACGGTCATACTCGCCTATCTGGGTGCGTAGGATCTCCTGCCCATCCGGGCGCTCTTCATAGTCTTCGTATCGGCGCAGCGGTAGCTGCCAGCACACCTCGGGTTTTACCACCGTGAGCTCTTCGCCGGTATCGACAGCCCACTGGTGCAGCGCGCAGCCCGTACCCGTTGCCCAGCCGGCGCGGTTGGCAAAAATGCACGCGCCATCCACGATGGGGGTCTTCAGCGCCGGTTCCGGTTCGCCGTCCTCGCCGTCGAGCTCGTCCCACTCCAGCCATGGCTCCAACTCGTCCGTAGCGTCCTGCGCGAGGAACTCATCTACCCCCGCTGGGCGCAGCTGCCAATATTTGGCGGGCATGCGCGAGACGGCGTCGTAAAGCTGGTCGCGGTCTTCCTCATCGGCCATATAGGCGCCATGCACGCAGCAGCCCACGTCGGGCTGGCTCTTATCGATGCCCCGGCATGCCGACGTCCCAAATTGGCAGCTGTAGTGCGATTCCATCCATGTTAGGTCGATGGAAAAGACGTGGTGCGGGTCGTTCGGATTGGTAAATTCAAACCACTCCCGCGGGAAATCGGGGGCCTCTTCGCGGCCCGCTCTTATCGACGCCGCCGCGGGCGAGCTCGCGGGAAAACCTAGATATACCGTGTCAGATTTTGGGCGATTCACACCTAACCACGGTAGACCTACTACGCTATTAGTGTGCGATTAGGTGTATTAGACGTCGGAAGCAATACTGTCCACCTTGTTGCGGTCGATGCCGCGACGGGCGGACGACCGACTCCGATGAGTGATTGGAAGACCCCGCTCCGGCTGGTAGAACAGCTGGACAAGAAGGGCAACATCCATGAAAAGGGTGTAAAGAAGCTGGTCAGCGCCGTAGCTGAAGCTAGCGAGCTGGGTGAAAAGCTGGGCTGCGCTGAATTCATTGCCTTTGCTACCTCGGCGGTGCGCTCCGCGCCCAATTCGGAGGAGGTGCTCGATGAGGTGGAAAAGCATACCGGCGTGCGCCTGCAAATCCTCTCCGGCGTGGAAGAAGCCCAGCTGACCTTCCTCTCCGCTCGTCGCTGGTATGGCTGGTCCGCCGGTCGTATCACCAACCTGGATATCGGCGGCGGCTCGCTGGAGCTTTCCACCGGTACTGATGAGCACCCCGACCTTGCCTTCTCCCTCGACCTAGGTGCCGGCCGGTTGACCCATAATTGGTTCGATACCGACCCACCAGAGAAGAAGAAGGTAAGTGCGCTGCGCGATTTTATTGATGCGGAGCTTGAGGACGTTGCCGCACAGATGAAGGCGATGGGTCCCGCCGGCCTCGCCGTGGGCACCTCTAAAACCTTCCGTACACTTGCACGACTTACCGGTTCTGCGCCCTCGTCTGCCGGCCCATACGTCAAGCGCACGCTGACTGCACCGGGTCTGCGTCAGTTGATTTCCTTCATCTCCCGCATGACTGCGGCAGACAGAGCGGACCTAGAAGGTGTAAGTTCTAACCGATCGCACCAAATCGTTGCCGGCGCTCTGGTGGCCGAGGCATCCATGCGAGCCTTGGAAATCGAGAAGCTGGAAATCTGCCCGTGGGCGCTGCGTGAGGGCGTCATTTTGCGCCGGACCGACAAGGGATTGGAATAGGAAGAGATCATGGCTGACCAGAATAAGTTGACCGTGGCAGAGCTGCTGGCTCGCAATAACAAAGCCCGCGGCGAGAAGGAAAGCAAGAAAGACAACCGTTCTCGTCGCCACCGCCGCAGCCTGGATGAAGGCGGCATTTCCGTTGCTGAGCTGACCGGCAACCTCAAAAAGGTCAAGGCTTCTCCTGCCGAGGCCAAGCACACCTCCGTCTCTATCGACGAAGACGCCCCCGTCATCCGTTCCCCCAAGTCAGCCGAACAGGCCGGTGCCGATTCCGCGAAGAAGCCCGCCGCAAAGCCGGCGGCAAAGCGCGCGGCACAGCCCGCAGCTAAGGCGGCGCAGACTACCAAGCCCACCACAAAGACTGCAGCTGCTTCGTCCGCTACTCCGGCCGCTGCTGCTACCGGCGCGGCACCGGACGCGGCGAAGAAGATCCAGCCTTCAGTCGATGACACCGCGGTAATCCAGCGGGTGGATAAGGCGGGCGATGCTAAGCCTGCTGCGGCAAAGGCAGCTGCGGACACGCCAGCGGCAAAGAAGCCAGCCGCGGACAAGGCCCGCGCTGAAAAGCAGGGCACTGCGAAGCCTGCTGCTGAAAAGCCTAAGGATGACAAGCGCGCGAAGGCGGCCGGAGCAGGAGCTGCGGTTGCAGGCGCTGGGGCGGCCGCTGCGGCGGTGCCGGCGTCGAAGAAGGCGGGCGTCGCCAAGAGCGCAGAGGAAACCGGCAACCTACCCAAGGTCGAAGACAACGAGGATTGGGTGGAAGAAGAGCACGAGAAGCTCAATCCGGTATCCATCTTGCTGATGATTGTCGCGGGCATCCTGCTGGCGATTGTCATCTTCAAGGGCTTTGAGATTCTGTGGGATAACTTCCCACGCCTGGTCGTTGCCGTCTTGGCGCTGTGCGTCACCGCGATTATGGTTGGCGTGACCCACGCGCTGCGCACCGCGCGCGATGGTTTCTCCATGTTCCTGGCCGGCTTTACCGGCCTCGTCCTCACCTTCGGCCCGCTGCTATTGGTTATGCTTTAGGCCCTCGCTTGTCGATGCCCCGGTTACCCCACACGGTAGCCGGGGTTCCGCATTTTTGGCATGGTGGAGACTATGACAAAAATTGCAATTTTAGGCGGCGGACAAATCGGTGAGGCTTTGACCTCGGGACTCGTGGCATCGGGCTTTGCGGGCTCGGATATCACGGTTACCAATCGCACCGAATCGCGTAGCCACGAACTCGAACAGACCTATGGCGTGAATACCACCAGCGATAATGCGGCCGCGGTAGACGGCGCGGACTATATCTTCGCGTGCGTGAAGCCCTACGCCATCCTGGAACTGCTCGAAGGTCTTTCGCCGGCGAAGGACGCCGTGGTCGTTTCCATGGCCGCAGGCCTAACGCTAGAGCAGCTGCAGGGTGCGGTGGGCGAAGGCCAGCCGGTGGTGCGCGTCATGCCCAATACCCCCATGTTGGTGCGCCGCGGCATGTGCACCTGCGCGGCCGGCGAGCACGTGAGCGATGCCCAGATGGACGGCGTGCGCGAGCTGCTCGAAGCCGTTGGCGAGGTTGCGGTCATCCCGGAGAAGAATATCGACGCCGCCACCGCGCTGGCGGGCTCCTCCCCGGCATACTTTTTCCTCGTGGCAGAGGCGCTTGTCGACGCCGGCGTGCAGCTCGGCCTTCCCCGCGACGTCGCTGAGAAGCTTGCAGCCCAGGCTGCGGCCGGCTCCGGCGAGATGTTGGCCAGCTCTGGCCGCTCGGCCACCCAGCTGCGCGCTGGAGTGACCTCGCCGGGCGGCACCACTGCGGCTGCTGTCCGCGAGCTGGAGGAGTCCGGGCTGCGCGGAGCGTTCTACCGCGCGGCAGAGGCCTGCTCCGACAAGGCTAAGGAGCTTGGCTAAAGCTTCCGTGCGCGATCTTCCCGTGGTGGGGGTGTACCCGCCCGGGAGCGCTGGGGCGGGTGTTAAGCAGCGCTTTCGGGGTAAACCCTAATGAATGCTGTGAAGAAATTTGGCACTTGGGTCGCATTAGTCACATGTTTCACGATAGGCTAGGACAAGCACGTGCGTGAAGTCCTGTGGGAGGGGAAGCCTACAGCGCGCACCGAGCTGAAGGGTTAGATATATATGGCAAATGAAGATAAGGGAACCTTTCTGACGATCGCGGAGGTCGCCGAGATTATGCGCGTCTCCAAGATGACCGTCTACCGTTTGGTTCACGCAGGCGAAATGCCGGCTGTTCGCGTCGGACGCTCTTTCCGCGTTCACGAGTCCGCCGTCAGCGAGTACTTGGAGGCATCCGTCTACGGAGCCTAGGCTCGCGCCGCACTAGACAGCGCCCACCTCTGCTGGCCATCGTGGTCAGCGGTGGTGGGCGCTGTTCTTTCTCCTAGGCCCTTTTTGGCCACGGGCTGGGGGCTGGGTAAGATGGTGTGCATTCGTGTCGGCTCGCTGATGTGGCCCGCGGTCCGTGTGGCCACGGCGGCAAGAGTGCACCTTCGCCGTTTTAGCGCTGACAAGTTTGACAGTACGTACTATTTGAAAGTGAGGACTCTATGGGTTCCGTCATTAAGAAGCGCCGCAAGCGCATGTCCAAGAAGAAGCACCGCAAGATGCTGCGCCGCACCCGCGTGCAGCGCCGTAAGCTGGGCAAGTAAACCCAGCTCGCTTCTTACCCTCCGCCTTTGTGCGGAGGGTTTTTGCATGCTGGCTACAGTCCCTTCCCAGCGCCGACCGCTACCGCAAGCAGTAGCTTAGCGACGGTAGTAGCGCCAGCCGCCATAGGAAAAGGCGGCGGTGGCCAGGGCCGGCAGGCCATAGGTGCGGATGGCGCGGCGCACGGATCGATAGTCGCGCATCAGCCAGCCGTGCTCGCTGGCGATGGTGCGCAGCTTACGGTCTGGGTTAATGGCCACGGCGGTACCGACCATGGACAGCATGGGCACGTCGTTGGCGGAATCCGAATACGCGGTGCAGCGCGAAAGGTCCAAGCCCTCGATGGTCGCGAGCGCGGCTACGGCGTGCTTTTTGCCGGGGCCGTGCAGGATATCGCCGACTAGCCGGCCGGTGAACTTGCCATCCTTGACCTCCGCGACGGTGCCGAGCGCTCCCGTAAACCCGAAGCGCCGCGCGAGCACCTGTGCTAGCTGCACCGGGGTGGCCGTGACCAACCACACCTGCTGGCCGGCGGCTAAGTGCATTTCTGCTAACTGGGTAGTGCCAGGGTATGCGCGGCGCGCGAGCGAGGCGTCCACGATCTCCTCGCATAGCTCGACCAGCTCGTCGACGCTGCGGCCTTTGACAAACTCGAGCGCCTGCGCACGGCCGGCGGCGACGTCTCGGGCATTTTCGCTGCCGGAGACGCGGAATTTAAGCTGTTTCCATGCAATCGGCACGATTTCCGATAGCCGGAAGTAGCGCTTGCGGGCCAACCCGAAGGCGAATTCCACGAGGGAGGAGCCTTGGATGAGGGTATTGTCGACGTCGAAAAACGCCGCCGCGCCCACATCCACCGGCACGTCTGGGTCCTGGGCGGTAATACGCTGCGCGCCCGCCGCGTCATAAGAGCCGGTTACCGAATCCACACCGGAGGCAAAATCCTCTAGCTCCAGCCCGAATTCTTCCAGTGCTGCCGCGGCCGCGGCTTCGCCGGCGGTGCGCTGGGATTCCTCGTCCAGCGGGGCGAGCGCCTGGTTTTCTAAAAAATTACGCAGATTGCCGCGCGAAGCGGTCCAGTTGGCCAAGAATTCGCGGGGAGTTTCGGGGAACCCTGGGGGAGTGGTAGCGGACACGAGTCAGACAAACAGCTTTCGCAAACGCGGGGTGGACTAACGTGTCCATAGTAATGGTTTCGACCGCCGCCGTCCCTGTGAGGAGAATATGTCTCAGCATCTCGTCGAGCTCATGGTGCGCACCACCTGCGGTTCTTGCGCGCGCGTGAGGGAGCAGATTACCCCCGTTGTCACGCAGGCAGGTGCGGAGCTTGCCGTGCGTAACGTGGATGAGGATGCGGAGCTGGCCATGGAGTTCGGTGATCGCGTACCCGTCGTGGTCATCGACGGCGAAGAGTTCGCCTGCTGGGAAGTAGACAACGCCGAGCTCGCGGCCGAGCTAAGCAGATAATTCGGGATCCATGCCACCGACGGGTAGTCTTTTGGAGGATTAAAATCAATCAAATGGTTGAGGAGTGTTGTGCATGAGCGTGCTCGTCGTGGGCATGTCCCACCAGTCGGCGCCAGTGGCGCTGCTGGAGAAGCTGAGCATGGATAGTGCGGTCCAGGATTCCGCCTGCGGGAAACTGGTGGCGGCCGACTCACTTTCAGAGGCGATGATCATCTCCACCTGCAACCGCATGGAGGTCTACACCGTGACCAACTCCTTCCATGCCGGCGTGCAGGAAGTCGTGCGCGTGCTCACCCAGGTATCGGACGTGAGCGAGGAGGAGCTGCGCAGCTACCTCTACGTGCGCTATGCCGACGCCGCGGCCGAGCACCTGATGTCGGTCACCTCCGGGCTGGATTCCATGGTGGTAGGAGAGCAGCAGATCATCGGCCAGGTGCGCAGTGCCTACCAGGCCGCCTCCGAACAAGGCACGGCCGGCCCGCGCATCCACGCGTTGGCGCAGTCGGCGCTACGGGCGGGCAAGCGCGTGCACTCCGAGACCGACATCGATGAGGCAGGCTCCTCCATGGTGTCCTTCGCCTTCGACCAAGCCCTGCAGCGCCTAGACGCCGAGGACTTGGCCGGCAAGACCGCGTTGGTCCTCGGCGCAGGTGCTATGGCTTCGCTCGCCGCCACCCACGCCGGCCGGCTGGGGGTCAAGGAGCTGGTGCTGGCCAACCGCACCCGTGAGCGCGCCGAGCGCCTGGCCAGCCACGCCGAGGAGGCGGGCGTTGCCGCCCGCGTCGTGGACTTTTCCGAACGTGCCGCTGCGCTTTCCGACGTCGACCTTGCCATCTCCGCCACCGGCGCCGAGAACTTCACCATCGCGGCCACCGACATTCCTGCCGGCCGCGAGCTCATGCTCATCGATCTCTCCCTGCCGCGCGATATCGACGATGCCGCCGCTGCGGCCGAGGGCGTGGATCTAGTCAATATCGAGCGCCTGAGCAAGTCGCTTTCGGCCGCCGATACCGATGTCGCCGCCGGCACTAGCCCACACGCGCAGGCCCGCCGCATCGTCGACGAAGAGCTGGCAGCCTATACCTCGGCTCAGCGCGTGCGCGACGTTGCCCCGGCCGTGAGCGCCCTGCACCGCCGTGCGGCCGACCTCGTGGAATGCGAGGCCGCACGCCTGCAACACAAGCACCCCGAACTCGCGGGCAAGCAGTTTGAGGACGTCCAGCTCGCCCTTAAGCGCGTGGCCGATAAGCTGCTCCATGAACCGACGGTGAGGGCGAAGAAGCTGGCGGCGTCGGAAAGCAGCGTCAGCAGCGAAAATGCCCTGCAGGAACTTTTTGGCTTGCAGCTGGAAGGCTCCGGTGTGTCCGTGGCCGTTAATGAATTGCCCACCATGACTAAGGAGGCCTAAATGTTTCAGATTGGTACCCGCGGCTCCAAGCTTGCCACCACCCAGGCGGGCCATGTCCGCGATTGGCTTATCGACGCCGGCTTTGACTCCCAGCTCCACATCGTCACCACCGCCGGCGACGTCAATATGGCACCGGTCGAGCGCATCGGCGTCGGCGTATTTACCCAGGCGCTGCGCGAGGCGCTTTATGCCGGCGAGTGCGATATCGCCGTCCACTCTTTTAAAGACCTGCCCACCGCGCCCGATGATCGCTTCCGCCTCGTGGTGCCGCAGCGCCAGGATTCCCGCGAGGCGCTCGTCGCCCGCGATGGCCTGAGCCTGGCTCAGCTGCCGCAGGGCGCGCGCGTGGGCACCTCCGCTCCGCGCCGCATCTCCCAGCTGGCCGCCATTCGCCCCGACCTGGAGATTCGCCCGCTGCGCGGCAATATCGATACCCGCATGTCCAAGGTCACCGACGGCGAGCTCGACGCCGTCTTGCTGGCCTATGCCGGCCTGCTGCGCGGCGGTTACGCGGACCGTGCCACCGAAATCTTCGAGCCCTCCGTCTTCATGCCGGCGCCGGCCCAGGGCGCCCTCGCCATCGAGGCCGTGGCCGGAACCGAGGCTGCCGCGGCCCTCGATGCCATCGTTGATGACCGCGCCTCGGCCGCCGCGGCCGGTGAGCGCGCCGTGCTGGCCCGCCTTGAGGCCGGTTGTACCGCGCCGGTGGCTGCCACCTCGCGCTGGGACGGCGACCAGCTCACCGTGCGCGGTGGTGTCTTTGCGCTCGATGGTTCGCGTCAGCTTACTGCCACCGCCTCCGGGCCTGCGGCCGAAGCCGCCGAGCTCGGCGCGCGCGTTTCCGACGAGCTTTTCGCCGGTGGTGCGGCCGAGCTGCTGGGCAAGTAATTTCGCCTTTAGGCGCTAATAATTTAAGGTGTAGATACCACAAATCATTGTCCCGCAATGATCCGGCCCCCTTTAAGGGCATCCCAGGACTTAAGGCCTGGGATTTTGGCCGTTATGACCGTGTCACCCACCGCCGGCGCGGGGAACCACACCGCATGCGATCATGTCCGTGCGCGGTGCCGCGCGCCCGAATTTAGAAAAGAACTTTATGAGCAATGCCGCGCCAGACACCCAATTGGGCAAGATCGTCTTTGTGGGCGCTGGTCCAGGTAATCCCGACCTGCTGACCGTCCGCGCCCGCGAGGTTCTGGCAAATAGTGCCATCGCCGTGACCGATCCAGAGGTCATGCAGGGGGTGCGCGATGCCGTCGCAGCCGCCCTGCCCGTACCGCAAGAGCTTCTCGATGCCGCCGAGACCGAATACGCCCAAATGTGCGCCGATGCCAAGGCTAAGGGCGCGCGCCGCAAGCCGCCCCGCCCCGCGCCGCCAACGGCCGCGGTGCTGTATGAACCGGGAGAGGATATCGTCGGCCAGCTGCGTGAGTGCTTGGTTGAGGCCGACGGCGAAGATGTCATCCGCCTAGTGACCGGCAACCCGCTGCACCGCGAGTCCATCAAGGCCGAAATCAATGCCGTGGCCTCCGCCGGCCTAGAATTCCAGGTTGTGCCGGGCATGTCCCTGCCGTCGACCGTGCCGTCCTTTGCTGGCATTGCACTCGGCTCGACTTATACCGAGGCCGATGTGACCAACGGCGCCGATTGGGACGCATTGGCCAACGCCACGCAGCCCATCGTTCTGCAGGCCACGAAGGAGGACCTGCCGGTCATCTCCGAAGAGCTGCAACAACGCGGCATGCCGGCCGAGACCGAGGCTTTTGTCACCGTCCACGGCACCACCCGTCTGCAGCGCACCTACGAGACCACGCTGGGCACCATGGGCAAGCTCGACGCTGATCTTGTCGGCCCGCTCGTGGTCACCCTCGGCCGCAGCATCGACGACCGCACCAAATACTCCTGGTGGGAAAACCGTCCCCTCTACGGCTGGCGCGTGCTCGTGCCGCGCACTAAGGAGCAGGCTGGTCCGATGTCCGCGCGCCTGGCCGGCTACGGTGCCATTCCCCAAAACGTGCCCACCATCTCCATCGAGCCGCCGCGTAATCCGGCGCAGATGGACCGTGCGATTAAGGGAATCGTCGAGGGCCGCTATAAGTGGATCGTCTTTACCTCCGTCAACGCCGTGAGCGCGGTGTGGGATAAGATCGCCCAGCTCGGCCTCGACGCCCGTGATTTCGCCGGCGTCCACCTCGCGGCCGTGGGCACCAAGACGGCGGCCGCCATCCGCGCCAAGGGCATGGTCCCGGAGCTTTTACCGCACAAGAAAAAGCAGAACGCCGAGGGCTTGCTCGATGTCTTCCCCAACTTCGTGGAAGATATCGACGCCGTCGGCCGCGTCCTGCTCCCGCGCGCCGATATCGCGGCCGATACCCTCGTGGATGGGCTCAAGGCCCTCGACTGGGAAGTCGATGACGTCGTGGCCTACCGCACCGTCCGCGCCGCCCCGCCTTCGGCCGAGATCCGCGACATGATCAAGACCGGCGGCTTCGACGCGGTCGCCTTCACCTCTGGGTCCACCGTGCGCAACCTGGTGGGCATTGCGGGCAAACCGCACCAGCGGACGATCATTGCGTGTATCGGGCCGTCGGCAAGAGCGGCCGCGGAAGAGATGGGCCTGCGCGTCGATGTCGTGCCCGAGGTCGCGGACGTACCCGCGCTTGTCGACGCCCTCGCAGACCACGTCGCCGCCCTCCGCGCCGCCGGAAACCTTCCCGCGCCGAGGAAGAAGCGCCGCTCGCGCAAGAAGGCTACTAAGGTCGACAAGGCATAAGTTTTAGTCTCGCTCTAAGGAGTACCCAATGAGCACCTTCCCAGCCCGCCGCCCACGCCGCCTGCGCACCACCCCCGCGATGCGCAACCTTGTGGCCGAAACCCAGGTCCGCCCCTCGGATCTGATTTTGCCCATGTTCATCGTGGACGGCCTCGACGCCCCGCGCGAGATTCCCTCCATGCCGGGCGTTTACCAGCACACTTTTGATTCCCTGCGCCGCGCGACCGAAGAGGCCCTAGAAGCCGGCGTGACCTGCGTTGACCTCTTTGGCGTGCCGCTCGAGGAGGACAAGGATGATACCGGCTCCGTCGCGTGGGACCCGCAGGGCATTTTGAACCGCGGCATTTCCTGCCTGCGCGAGGAATTCGGTGATGACCTCATCGTGATGGCCGATACCTGCCTCGACGAATTCACCTCCCACGGCCACTGCGGCGTGCTGGATGACAAGGGCCGCGTGCTTAACGACGAATCCGTCAAGCTCTACCAAGACATGGCCCGCTCCCAGGCCCGCGCCGGCGCCCACATCGTCTCCCCATCCGGCATGATGGACGGCCAAGTCGCCGCCATCCGCGCCGGCCTCGACGAGGCCGGCCACGAGGACGTGGCCATCATGGCTTATTCCGCCAAGTATGCCTCCGCCTTCTTCGGCCCGTTCCGCGACGCCGTCGGCTCCTCCCTCGAGGGCGACCGCCGCACCTACCAGCAGGATCCGCGCAACTTCCGCGAGTCCTTGCTCGAGGCCGAGCTCGACATCGAAGAGGGCGCGGACTTCGTCATGGTCAAGCCCGGCCTGCCTTACCTGGACGTGCTTTCGGCCGTGGCGGAGACTTCTCCCGTGCCGGTTGCGGTCTACCAGGTCTCCGGCGAGTACGCGATGGTTAAGGCCGCGGCCGCCAATGGGTGGATTGACGGCGAGGCCATCATGCTCGAGTCCCTGACCGCGTTCAAGCGCGCCGGTGCCGACCAGATTCTCACCTACTTCGCTACCGAAGCCGCCCGCCTGCTCAAGTAAAGGATCCCTGTGACTGTTACGCCCCCGTCGTCCACCCCTGCCCCGCGCTCGCCGCGCACGCAACGCCCGGAATCCGTGGCGTACATGCTGTGGCTGTGGATGGGCGCGCTGTGCGGCGAGGCCGTGCACCAGGTGCTCAACGTGGTGCTGACGCTGCTCAACCACGACGTACTCATGTCGCAGGCCAAGGAGATGGCCAAGTCCGCGCCGGCCGGCGTCGATGAAGCCCAGCTTTCCGACGCCTTCCTCCGCACCGCCGCCTACGCCTCCGTCGCCCTTTCGGCCGCCATTTCCTTGGCGATTATCGTGCTGCTGGCCTTCCTGCTGCGGTCCCTGGCGCGTCGCGGCAAGCGGGCCGGCACCTCGCGGCGCGTGTGGTTCGCCTTCTCGCTGTATTTTGGCTTCCGCATCCTGCTGACTTTCATGGTTACCCCGGCCGGCGCTGATGTGCCCGATTGGCTCTTTGCCGCCGATGGCATGGTGCAGATCCTGGTCGGCGTCGCGGCGGTGCTCGGCCTGATTTTCTCCGTGCGGGTCGATACCTTGGACTACACCGGCGAGCTCGAGCAGATGCGCGAGCTGGAAAAGGAACTCGAACAAGCACAGCGCGAGAAGAAGCGCGCCGAGCAAGAACGCAAGCGTGTCAAGGATGACCAGCGCAGCAAGCGCACTGACCGGGAGGACAAGCGATGAGCAATACCGAGCGGCCCGGCCCCCGGGACTATAATCGCGCGGCCAGAAATACCTCCGCCAGCCAGAACCTCGACGCCTGGCCGCGGCCGCTGCGCTGGGCCTATTGGGTGCTCGTCGTCAGCGCCGTGCTCATGCTGGTCAGCGGCATGGTGGGCATCTTTGGCTCGGGCGGGCCGCAGGTGGAGCCGCAGAATGCGCAGGTCGCGGAGTATCTGCATGAAAATCGGCTATTTGTTGCGGTGACCAATGCCGTCGGCGCCGTCGTGCTGGCGCTCTTTGCCGCGCAGCTGGCCAGCGGGTCCAAGTGGGCGCGCCGCATCATCACCATTGTCATCGCCATCGCGCTCTTTAATAATATCGCCGCCCTGGCGCTTGGCATTGGCGGGCTTAGCCTGCTGATTATCCCCATTTCCTTGATCATCGCCCTCGCGCTGCTTTTCCAGCCGCAGTCCAACCGCTTTATTAAGGACCGCAGCTTGCGTGGCTAATTAGCCCCCACTCCAACTTTTGATTCATAATTGGGGCATGTCTCGACTTAATCGTGCCCCGCTTATCGACGCCGCCCTCGGCCGCACCCCCTCCCGACCCCCAGTTTGGTTCATGCGCCAGGCTGGCCGTTCGCTGCCGGAATACCGCGCCGCCCGCGAGGGGATTAGCATGCTCGATTCCTGCTTCATGCCAGAACTGCTAGCAGAAATTACCCTGCAGCCGGTGCGCCGCCACGACGTTGATGCTGCCATTTTATTTTCCGATATCGTCGTCCCGCTCAAAGCCGCCGGTGTCAAGGTCGATATCGTGCCGGGCCGTGGGCCGGTGATGGAGCAGGCGGTGCGGAGTAGGGAGGACGTCGGCAAGCTGCCGCTGCTAGAGGCCGACGTCCCCGAGGTTACTGAAGGCATTGCCCGCATCCTGGCCGAGCTCACCAAAACCCAAGCGCTTATCGGCTTCGTTGGTGCGCCGTTCACGCTGGCTAGCTACCTCATTGAGGGCGGGCCGTCTAAGAACCACGAGCGCACCAAGGCCCTCATGCACGCCGAGCCGGAGACCTGGCATCTGCTCATGCGCCGCCTGGTGCCTACCATCACCCGCTTCCTGCAGGTGCAGGTCGACGCCGGCATCGACGCCATGCAGCTTTTCGATTCCTGGGCGGGCTACCTCAACGAGCGCGACTACCGCGAATTCGTTTTGCCGTATTCGCGAGAAATCCTGGCCGGCGTGGACATTCCGCGCATCCACTTCGGTGTCGGCACCGGCGAGCTCTTGCCGGCTATGTCGGAGGCGGGGTCGGAGGTCATGGGCGTCGACTATCGCGTGCCCATGGATGCCGCGGCCGAGCGCGTGAGCGCCCGCGTGCTGCAGGGCAACCTTGACCCGGCCATGCTTTTTGCCGGCGACGACGCCGTGCGCCAGGCCGTACGCACCATCCGCGGCGAGGTCGATCGGGCGCGCGAGCGCGGCGATATTGACGGCCACATCTGGAACCTCGGCCACGGGGTCCTGCCAACTACTGACGCGGAAGCAATCACCCGCGCCGTATCTATCATCCACGAGGAGGGCTAAATGCGTATTGCGATTATCGGTGCCGGCCTGGCGGGCTTGACGGCCGCCTACGAGCTGCGCGATCACGACGTCGAGGTTTTCGAGGCCGCCGGCCGCATCGGTGGAAAGTTGTACTCTGTGCCGTTTAACGACGGCCCGACCGACATGGGCGCCGAGGCCTTCCTCGCCCGCCGGCGCGACGCCGTGGAATTTATCGAATCCCTCGGCCTCGGCGATAGCTTGGTCGAGCCCTCCGGGCTGCACTCGCTGGTGTATTCCGGTGAGCTCAAGCCGTTGCCGCGTGGCGGAATGATGGGCATTCCTTCGCACTCGGAGCCGGTCGCGCACCTGGTCTCGGCCGAGACCGCGCGCCGCATCGACAATGAGGAGCCCTTCGAGTGGACGGCGGGCAGCGACGTTTCCGTAGGCAAGCTGGTGCGCCAGCAGTTTGGCGACGACCTCGTCGACCACGTTATCTCCGCCCTCCTCGGCGGCGTGTACTCCTGTTCGGCCGATGATCTGGGTTTGCGCGCGACCATCCCGGCACTGGCGGAAACCCTCGACGCGCTGTCCGAGCGCGGCCCAGTGACCCTCTCGGCCGCGGTCCGCACGCTGGAGGAGGCCCGTGCGGCCGCGCCCCGCAGCGACGGCCCCGTCTTCCAGACCTTCCGCGGTGGCTACGCGGAGCTTTATGAGGCACTGGCCGAGCAATCCCGCGCCAAGATCTACCTCGATACTTTTATTTCCGGCATCACTCGAGAGGGCGAGCAATTCCGCCTGGCCGGCGCACCCGGCGATACCGCTCCCTTCGACCGCGTGCTCGTGGCCACCCCGGCTCCGACCGCGGCACGCCTATTGCTCAAGGTGTCCCCGCAAGCGGCGGAACGGCTGAAGGGCGTAAAATTGGCGGCGTCGGCCGTCGTGGGGTTGAAATTCGAGTCCGATACAGACCCTTCGGGAAACGCTTTGCCGCAGAATTCCGGAATTCTCGTGGCCACCGACCAAGACGACGTGCATGCCAAGGCCTTCACCCTCTCTTCGCGCAAATGGCCGCATTTGGCTGAGCGCGGCGGCGCCCTCGTACGTGCTTCCTTCGGCCGCTTTGGCGACGACGCCATCGTCCGCGCCGAAGAAGACGACCTCGTCGATTATGCCCTCGATGATCTCCAGCGACTCACTGGCTTCGACGGCCGCGCCGCGGGTGTCGCGGAGATCTTCACCCAGCGTTGGTTCGGCGGCCTGCCGCGCTACGACGCCGGGCATCTCGAAACTGTGGCCGGCGCACGCGGCGCTCTCGCGGCGACGCCCGGCGTCGATGCCACCGGCGCTTGGGCCGGCGGCGTTGGAGTCCCCAACGTCATTGCAGATGCCCGTTCCGCCTCCGCGCGTATCGTCCGCTAGCGGTGCCGCACGCTGCGTGCAATCCGGGGCACCCGCTGTGGCGTGGTGCGGGCACGCCAAAGGGGCAGCAGGGCATCCTGCTGCCTAGTGGCATGAGTCCTAGCGCGGTGAATCCGGTGGGGTCGGTTGCACTGGCGCGTTCGGGCTGGATGTCGATGCGGCGGTATCGGCCCACGGTGGTTGCCACACCACGCGACCTCGGCGGCGAACGAGTCTCCCGCGGACAGGCGGGGCATTCGGGTCATCGTCATTGACGCCATTGTGGTACGGGCAGCAGGTGGCGAGGTTTGACATGTTGGTCTCGCCGCCGTGCTGCCATGCCTGCAAGTGGTGTATTTGGCATTTATCCGCCGGGTAGTTGCACGCGGGCCACGGGCACACAGGGTTTTCGGCGGCAGCCATGAGCCGCTGCTTTTCGCTGGCCATTCGCTCCGTGCGGTAGAGGTTGACCGCGCCCTCGAAGGGGTGGACGAGGGTGATGAGGCCGCGTTGGGCAAGCGTGCGTGAGATAAGTTCCGCGCCGGTAATCCGGGCGCCGTTGGTGAGCTGGATGGTAATTTCCTCGCCCTCGCCGTCGATGATGCGGTCGAGCTCGTCGAGCGTGATGATCGCGTTGGTCGTAATGGTCGGGCGGCTGGCGGCGGAAGGGGCGGTGGGGGAGAAGAGAGCCGCGACGGAATCCAGGGGCGCATCCTCATCCAAGGAGGATTCCAAGTCCGCGATAAGCGAGGAAGGGCCGGTAATCGCGAGGGTCCATGGCGCGCCCTTGCGACGGCGGATGCGCACGCCGGGGCGTGGCGGGGTCGGGGGATTGAGCTCGCGTAGCTTTTTACGCGCTAGTTTTTCCATTTCATCGGTATCGGCGGCGGTGCGGCATAGCTCCACGCGCAGGCGCCAGGCGTCGCGCTTAGTCTTGGCGCGGGCGGCGTAGCGCTCGATTACCTCCAGCGTGGGCAGTGGGTGGGCGCGGTCGCGCGCGGCGTTAACCGCCTGGCGTTGGAGGCGGCTAAAGGAGGTGGGGGCAAAGAGGGCGTCGGCAAGCGTGAGCAAGGTGCGGGCCGTTTTATTGGGCGCGCCGGCGGCGCACAGCTGGTCTTCAGACATGCCAGCGCACCCGGCAACGATATCGATGCCGGGCGCTAAGGCCGCGAGATAGGTCTGAAGAGCTGTCATGCCCCGCAGCCTAAGCCACCGCGCGCAATCCGTGCGAGGGTAAGCGCGCGAACCTGTGGATAACTAGGGCCGGAAAGGCGAATTTCGGCCCGCACGCCCGGCGGGCCTGTGGATAACTAGCCTTTATTGCGGAATACGAAGATGGAGGAGAAGTCCTGATCGCCGTGTCCCATGGCCTGCATTTCCTCGAAGCGGCCAATGGCGGCAGTCAGGGCGGGCAGCGGCTTGGTGGAGGTCATCTCCATGAGCTTCGCGTCCTTAGCCAGGGCGTCGACGGTGAAATCGCCCGGGTCGGTATTGCGCTCGCCGGTGATAAACGGAGCTTTCATATTTGCGATGAAGGACAGGCCGGTGATGTCGAGCATCTGGAGCACCACCTCGGAGTCCAGGCCCTCGGATTCGCCGAGCTGCAGGGCTTCGAGCAGGCCTTCGGCGGTGACGGCGAGTGCCAAATTAGCAAGCAGCTTTCCGATGGCCGCCGTGGCCGCCGTCTCCACCCCAATGAGTTTGTCTTCTCCCGCCCAGGACTCGGCGAGGGACATGGCTTGCTCGCGGCGGGCGTCGTCAGGCGTGCCCACATAGACGCCGAGCTTGCCCTCGCGGGCCGGGCCGAGCGTGCCGACGACCGGGGCGTGGACGTAGGTTTCCACGGCGGCGGCGAATTCGCGGGCATCGTTGGGTGAGACGGTGGTGGTATCGATCCAGGTCACGCCGGCGGGGATGAGCTGCGGCTCGATGACGACCTCGCGGACATCGTCAGGCCCGAAGAGCGAGGTGATGATGACCTCGGCGTTCACTACGGCCTCGGTGGGCGAGGCAGCAAGCTCGGCGCCTTCCTCCACCAGCGGCTGGGCACGCTCGGCGGTGCGGTTCCAGACGGTCATTTCGATGCCGTCCTGCTCATTGAGCAGGCGGCGGGCTAGTTCGGTTCCCATGCGGCCAGTTCCAAGAAATGCAATCCTCATGCTTTCCCAGTGTGCCATCTTTGGGGCCAGGCTCGCCGCTTCAGGGCGGCTACGCGGCTGCAACAGACGCGTCGTGGGCGGTGAGTTAGAGGCCCGGAATCCGCGGCGCGGGCGGTAGCGGCAGCGCCGGCGGGGCGGGCATAGCTGGAACGTCCGGTGCGGCGTTCTCGATGCGCCCGCGGACCTCATGCGGCGGAATGTTGAGGTTCGGCAGTCCGCTTTTGTCCCGCGCGGGAGGGTGTGGCGCTGCCGGTTGCGGTGCAGGCACCGGCGCGGGCCGAGGCGCCGGAGCGGGAGCCGGGCCCGGTTCTGGGCGAGGGGCCGGCGCAGGTTTAGTCGCAGGCGCGGGCGTCGCGGTTGACGGCGAAGGTTCCGCGGCCGGCGGCGAAGGAGGCGCCGTGTCTTCCTGCGGCAGGTCGCGAGGGGTGAGAGGGTGGGGCTGTCTCTTATACACAT
>ERZ1031329.5-NODE-5-length-140123-cov-15.370463_pt1 | contig 140123 bp, 133 predicted proteins | sample MGYA00518053_ERZ1031329 | MGnify/ENA primary metagenome ERZ1031329 (study PRJEB33718, sample SAMN03159840) | human skin metagenome | collected 2014-02-25 | study: EMG produced TPA metagenomics assembly of the PRJNA266117 data set (Human skin bacterial metagenome... | reverse complement strand
CTGATAAACTCAACCGAAACATAGGAAGTGTTTCCACGACCACTAGAATCTGCCCAGCTATTTCCTGGTGTCAGCCGGCAGGCTTTAACCGGATAGTTGCCTGTGAATTCTCTAGCCGCGAGGGGGATAAGGCGGGAACCGGGACGTGGGGTTGCTAGGATTTAGCGCGTGAATAAAGACAGCATCTCGCAGGAACAGTCGCCGGAAGGTGAGGGGGCCAACCCCGCAGAGGGGCTCGCCTCCCCGCAAGGCGAAGGGGCAACTAAGAAAAAAGACATGCCGTGGCTGCTGGAAACCCTTCTGGTCGTGGCAACGGTCCTTGTTATCGTGGGCCTTTTCCAGAACTTTATCGGACGGCAGTATGTGATCCCTTCCGGCTCGATGGAGCCGACACTGCATGGCTGCGAGGGCTGTACGAATGACCGTATCTTTACGGAAAAGATCTCGTATTACGGCGATGGCGAGCCAGAACCAGGCGATGTTGTCGTATTCAAAGGCACCGAGGACTGGAATTCTAGTTATGTCTCGCCGCGCTCGTCCAACCCGTTAATCCACGGTGTGCAGGACGCGTTGAGCTTTGTATCCTTGGCACCGCCCGATGAAAATACCCTAGTCAAGCGTGTGGTTGCTACCGGTGGGCAGACAGTGTCTTGCCAAGAGGGCGATCCTGCAGTCATGGTTGATGGCAAGCCCATCGAGCAAGACTACGTGCAAGACCCGCCCACGTACCCGGTAGATAAGTCGACAGGCTCGGAAGCGTGTGGTGGCCCGTACTTTGGTCCCGTGGAAGTACCGGAGGGCAATATCTGGGTCATGGGTGATAATCGCACGGCCTCGGCAGATTCTCGCTATCACATGACCGATAAATTCCACGGCACAGTACCAGTGGAAAATGTCCGCGGCAAGGTGAAGTTCGTCTTCTGGCCGTTTACCCGCATCGGTGGCATCGATGACCCGGACATCCAGGAATAAACCTTCCTCCCAACGCCTGCGCACCCGGGATTTTTTCTTCCCCGTGGTGGCAGGTTTTGTCCTGCTGGTGCTCTTACAAGCATTGGTGGGACGGATGTATGTCATTCCTTCTGCGTCGATGGAACCTACCCTGCATGGTTGTGCCGGCTGCGAAAATGATCGCATCGCAGTGCAGAAGGTCAGCTATTACTTCACAGACCCACAACCTGGGGAGGTGGTTGTCTTCGAAGGGCCGGAGTCGTGGAATAACGAGTTTCAGGTCACACGCTCGCGCAACATTATTGTGCGAGGTGCGCAGAATGCCTTGGCAGCAGTAGGGCTTTTGCCCAACGGGGAAAATATCCTCGTCAAGCGGGTAATTGCTACCGGCGGACAAACGGTGAGCTGTGAAGCTGGTGATCCTTCGGTGATGGTGGATGGTCAGCCGATAGATCAATCATTCGTGCTTGATCCACCGGAGATTCCCGTAGACCCCGGCGTTGGCTCGCAGGAGTGTGGCGGCGAGTACTTCGGCCCCGTCACCGTCCCGGAGGGGCATCTCTGGGTAATGGGAGATAATCGCACCAACTCCCTCGATTCGCGTGCGCACTTGGGCGATAACCTACAAGGCACCGTGCCAGTGGACAATATTCGCGGCCGAGTTGAGGCTGTCATCTTGCCTCTGTCGCGGTGGGGTGGGGTGGAACACCCAGAGATTTCGCATGCGGCGGCTTAAGCAACGACGCACCTATGAGCTGGCGTTGAGCAAGGCTGGGCTCGGGCCGGTGGCTGGAGTGGATGAGGCCGGGCGCGGCGCGTGTTGCGGGCCGATCACCATCGCGGCCTGCATTATGCCTGATCGCCCGATCAAGGAGCTGGCGGAGCTTAGCGATTCCAAAAAGCTGACTCCCCGGCAGCGCGAGCGGCTCTTTCCACTCATTAAGGACAAGGCTGTGGACTGGTCTGTGGTGCACATTAGCGCTGGGGACATCGATAAGCGCGGCATCCAGCACGCTAATATTTCCGGTATGCGCAGGGCGGTAGCACGCCTGGATGTCCGCCCGGGCTATGTGCTTAGCGACGCCCTCTTTATCCCCGGCCTTACCCAACCCCAGCTGCCCATCATCGGCGGCGATGCAGCCGCGCGGTGTATCGCCGCGGCAAGTGTCTTGGCAAAAGTGAGTCGCGACCATCTGATGCGCGACCTTGATGCGCGCTACCCCGGCTATGAATTAGCCAAGCACAAAGGCTATGGGACTAAGGCACACGAGGCCGCAATTTCGGCGCTTGGAGCGTGCCCGGAACACCGGATGAGCTATGACAACGTCCGCCGCGCTCATGCGGAGTTCGCCGCGCGTGCCTAGCTAGAATCTAGCCTCCTGCGCGCTAAGCTTAAGCGAGCTAACCCACAACCTGGAGGTCCATCGTGAGTGCAGAGGAACTCGATAACTACGAGGCTGAGGTAGAGCTGTCCCTCTACCGCGAGTACCGAGACGTTGTCAGTCAGTTTTCCTATGTCGTTGAAACTGAGCGGCGCTTTTACCTGGCTAATGCGGTAGAGCTTATTCCGCATACCTCTGGGCCTGATGTGTACTATGAGGTGCGCATGTCCGATGCTTGGGTATGGGATATGTACCGCTCGGCCCGCTTTGTGCGCTATGTTCGCGTCATTACCTACAAGGACGTCAATATCGAAGAGCTGGATAAGCCTGAATTCATGATGCCGGAGTAATTTTGTCAACTCGGCACTACAAGCGTTGTGCCCTGGCTGTGGATAACAGTGCCTCGAAGCCTAGTTATCCACAGCCAGGGCACTTTCCGTTTTGTATACCTTGTGCAAGCCATGCTAGCTGCGGTGTTCTGTGCAGGCCGATGAATTTCACGACGCACAAGGATAAACTGCAATGCAATTTAGTTCAGAACACCACCTAGCCACGAAGAAGCCTCGCCATAAGCAAGTCTTAGGGAAAAGGGGAGAGGCCTTCGCCGCGCGCTACCTCCGTGAACGCGGGGCCGAAATTATTGCCGCTAATGTCTCTTATAGGGTAGGAGAAATTGACCTCATCGCGCGCGAGGCGGACGGAACCATCGTCTTTGTTGAGGTTAAAACGCGTGCCACTTCCAGCTTCGGGGTAGCAGAAGCCGTAACCCCGCAGAAGCTAGCGCGCCTTCGCAAGGCTGCAGCGCAGTGGCTCGATGGAAAGCCACTGTCTTCGGTGCGATTTGACGTTATAACGTTGTTGGAGCGCGGGCAGGGATTTGCGCTAGAACACTTCAAGGGGGTTGAAGATGGCTCTAGGTAATTGCTTAACGATGTCCCTCAACGGAGTTCTAGCACAGTTAGTCGATGTAGAAGCGAACGTTGGCCACGGCCTGCCAGGGATACATGTTGTGGGTCAGACGGATACCGCGATCTCTGAATCGCGGGATAGGATCAAGACTGCAGCCTTTAACTCCCACCTTCCTTGGCCCAAGACCAAAGTGGTCGTCTCGATGTCTCCAGCGTCGCTTCCCAAATCCGGTTCCCACTTTGACTTACCCATAGCGCTCGCGATCTTGGCTGCACAGGCAGAAGGTGACTTTCCGCGCTTTGGCAACTCGCCTTCGCCCGCGAGGCGGCTGCAGCGCACCTTGGTTTTGGGAGAACTCGGCCTCGACGGATCCGTTCGGCCCGTCGCAGGTATTATTCCGGCCCTCCTAGCCGCAAGAGAGCAGGGAATATCAACTCTTGTCGTGCCGCCGGGCAACGCAGCCGAAGCAACCTTGGTGCCGGATTTGGACGTACTCGTCGCAGCATCTTTGAAAGAGGCTTTTAGCTGGGCGTGCGGAAACCGCGGGTTACCGCAGGCGGCGAGTTTTTCTGGCTCGATTGAAGCTGCGCCTGCAGCCACGATGCGCTTGGACTTTTGCGATATCGCGGGCCAAGCTAATGCAAAATGGGCCGCCGAGGTTGCTGCGGCCGGTGGGCACCACCTTATGATGATTGGCCCTCCCGGGGCGGGAAAGTCCATGATTGCCTCCCGTCTGCCGACCATCCTGCCTACACTTACCCCGGATCAGCAGGTAGAGACCACCGCGATTCATTCGCTTACCGGAACGCCAGGTGAGGTCATTGAGCATGCTCCGTTTATCGCCCCGCATGCCTCGGTTACTCGGGCCGCGCTGCTGGGTGGCGGATCCGGGCATCCGCGCCCAGGAGCGGTAAGCCTGGCTCACAATGGTGTGCTCTTCCTCGACGAGGTCAGCGAGGTTGCCGCACCGGTACTCGATGGCCTGCGTGCCCCGTTGGAAGAAGGACAAGTACGGCTTGCGCGCTCGCGCCGAGAAGTTATCTATCCCGCTCGCTTCCAGCTGGTCATGGCAGCAAACCCGTGTAGGTGCTCGGCAGAAGATCCTTCGCAGTGCAGGTGTAACCCGCACGAGCGCATGAACTATCTATCCAACCTCTCCGGTCCGCTCCGGGACCGTCTAGATATGGTGGTCACCTTAAGTGGACAGGCGGCGACGATCAACGCGGAGGGCGAAGAAGACTCCGCAGTCATTGCCGAGCGAGTTGCCGCTGCCCGCGAGCGTGCCGCTGCGCGGTGGTGGGCGGATGGCATTTCCGCGCGGACCAATGGCGAGGTCCCTTCGTCCTACTTGCGCCGAAAGCGGCCGGCTGCGGATGCTGCAATGGTCATGTTGTCCGCTTACCTGGCGGAAGGCGAAATTTCCCAGCGCGGGGTGGACCGTGTGCTCAGGCTTTCGTGGACCCTAGCTGATTTAGCAGGGAAGATGCAGCCTGACTTGGATGAAGTGGGACGCGCACTCGACCTGCGTGGCTCCATCAACGTGGGAAGGCTCGCGGCATGAGCGAATTAGATCTCTCCACCCCTTATGCCACCTGGGTATACCTCAACCGCGTGGTAGAAGGCCCTTCCGCTGCTTTGCAGGCCCTGCTTACGCAGTATCCGGCCGAGGAAATCGCCTATGGAATCTACCATCGAGCTGAATGGATAGGACCGCTGCTTGCGCGCACGGCCTCCCGTTATGATTGGCTGCGTCAAGCGGAGGATATGGCAGCAGCCGAACGCGTTGGGGCTCGGCTCATCACGGCAGAAAGCCCAGAGTGGCCAACGGAGGAGTTTGATTCCGCATTCGGCTTCTATCAAAACAGCGGGGAAGCCCCAGCTACCTTTGATGACCAAGCACTGCCGCCGCACAGCCTCTGGGTGCGTGGCGCCCCTGTGAAACAGGAGGTTGCTCAGGCTGTAGCGATTGTTGGCACTCGCGCCATTTCTCGCTATGGCTGGCAGGCAACCCAAAACGTAGTGTCCGGATTGGTCCAACACGAATGGACTCCTATATCCGGCGGCGCCTTAGGCGTCGATACCGTTGCGCATGAAACTGCTTTGCACAACAACGGGCACACGGTAGCTATAGCAGCGTGCGGCATCGATAGGGACTATCCGGCTCGCAATGCCAACCTATTTGCCAAGATAGCGGATAACGGGTGCGTTATTTCTGAATTCGCACCGGAAACCGCACCGAAGCGACACCGGTTCCTAACGCGTAATCGTTTAGTTGCAGCACTCAGTCAAGGCACCGTAGTTATGGAGGCGGCTTTTCGATCCGGCGCACTTAATACTCTTAACTGGGCAGAAGCGCTAGGGCGCGTGGCCATGGCTGTACCGGGGCCGATAACCACTAGCGGCTCGCTGGGCTGTCACCAGCGCATTCAGGAAGGCCGTGCACAGTTGGTTACCAGCGCCGATGAAATTCGCGCCTTAGTCAGCCGCGCCGGGGAAGTAGATCCAGGTGCACAATATGAAATCAATTTTGCGGCAACAATGACACAACGTCTCTCCCGCAATGAGTTGCGAGTCTTTGATGCAACACCGCCGCCAGGCCAAGAAAAAGCTACGGCAGAGGACATTGCCCGCGACGCGGGATTTCGTCTGCCGTTGACAGTTCACCTTTTATTGGCGTTAGAGAAGATGTGTGTCGTTGTCCGCCACGGCAATACCTGGGCGCGCAGGGAAACGGAATAGATAACCCCAGTGAAGGGCGAGTACACTGCTGTGACATGAGTGAAGATGGAGTTTCCGCGAAAGCGCCGGATATTCAAGGGCAGATGGCTGAGGCTATCGAGGATTTCGTGGATTTCCAACTGCACGTGAAAGGCCGTGCGGAGGCAACGGTACGTGGGTATCGCTCAGATCTGCGCGACCTTGCTCGCAGCGTTCCTACCTTTGCGGAATTTAACCTCAACAACCTGCGCCAATGGCTGGCAGAGGCCGTGGCGGAAGGAAAGTCGCGCTCCACCTTGGCGCGGCGCACCGCAGCGGTCAAAGGATTTTCCACTTGGGCAGTGCGCGAAGGGCACCTCGAGCGAGATGTAGCCGCACGGCTGGTCACGCCCAAGGTGGGCCGTCACCTACCGACGGTTCTATCCCCCGAGCAGGCCGGTGAGCTCATGGGCAATGCGGTTTCTGCAGACGAAGCTCACTTCCTGCGCGATAGTGCCATCTTGGAGTTGCTGTATGCCTCCGGGATGCGCGTGGCGGAGCTGGTGCGCCTAGACCTGAGCGATATTGATTTTCATCGCGGCACCTTGCACGTAACCGGTAAGGGAGATAAGCAGCGCGTGGTGCCTTTTGGTCATGCGGCGGACGACGCCTTGCGGCAGTGGATAGAAAAGGGCCGTGGACAACTCGCGGAGGAAGGAACTAAAGCCGTATTCGTAGGCAGCAGGGGAGGGCGCATTGACCAGCGCCAGGTGCGGCGCATTGTGGATAGGGCCGCCAAAGTTAGCGGTGCACAAGGGCTTACCCCGCACGGAGTGCGGCACTCGGCTGCCACCCACCTCCTAGAAGGCGGGGCAGATTTGCGGGTTGTGCAAGAACTATTGGGGCATTCCTCGCTTAATACCACGCAGATCTATACCCACGTATCTGCGCAAAGATTGCAACGCGTATATAACCAGGCGCATCCTCGAGCTTAAAGTGGCTTGAGGCGTATCACTGGCATATCCAGCAAGGTTAAAGGATCGATATAGGTATCTTTTGCAATGAGGGCGCCCCAGTGCAGGCCGGGATAGCCATCGACGGGATTGCCCAAGCGGCCAATGACTTGTCCTTCGCGAACTTCTTGGCCTTGTTTTACGGTGCCGTGTACGGGCTGATAAGTCGTCCTTACCCCGTCTGCATGGGTGATGGAAACGACCGGTTTTCCTGCCACCGTGCCGACAAACGCGACAACGCCATCTTCAGCGGCTACCACCGGAGAACCCACGGCAAGGGCCATGTCTACACCGCGGTGGCCGGGACTCCACTTTTGTTCGGGAGCTTCAAACCCGCGCAAAACCCGCGCCGGGTTTGGCTTACCCGAGGCAGGATCAACGTAGGCCGTCGCCGGCGGGCAGCACAGTAGTAGGAGGGAAGAAACGACGAGGAAGGCAGTGGTGGTGAAGGTGGGGCGTCGGAAAACGGGCTTTGAAAAAGACACAGAAAAATGGCTCATGGGAAAAGCATTAACCAGAGGTCAGCTGCCAGAAAGACCTTGCCTGTGGGGCTGTGGATTACGAGTAGCGGATGGTCCAATTGGGGTGAATGTGGCGCATGATGCTTAGCAGCTTCGACCCTAGTGTGAATAAGTTGTATTCGGTTTGGAAAAACCAGCGTAGAGGGATTATTCTTTGAGGCAGCAGTGTGTCCACCATGTGGAGGCATTGACTACGCGCGGCGAAGTTGTCGCTTCCTGCTGGAAGGAAGAGACAGCCTGGCGGCTGACGTGGTCCTTGGAAACAAGGTGTCAGCGGGGCCTTCGTTGCTAGGGTGCGGAATAAAACACCGCACAATTGGAAAACCGAAAGACAAGATAAAAGAAAGCGAGCGAATCATGGCAGTTGTAACCATGCGCGAGCTCCTCGACGCTGGTGTGCACTTTGGCCACCAGACCCGTCGCTGGAATCCGAAGATGCGTCGTTTCATCTTCACTGACCGTAACGGCATCTACATCATCGACCTGCAGCAGACGCTGACTTACATTGACGAGGCTTATGAGTTCGTCAAGGAAACCGTTGCACACGGCGGCACCATCCTGTTCGTTGGCACCAAGAAGCAGGCTCAGGAAGCAGTTGCCGAGGAAGCAACCCGCGTCGGTATGCCTTACGTAAACCACCGCTGGTTGGGCGGCATGCTCACCAACTTCCAGACCGTATCCAAGCGTCTGAAGCGCATGAAGGAGCTTCAGGCAATGGACGAGCGTGAGGATGGCTACAAGGGCCGCACCAAGAAGGAAGTTCTCATGCTCAACCGTGAGCGCGCCAAGCTCGAGCGCGTTCTGGGCGGCATCTCCGATATGGCTAAGACCCCGTCCGCTCTGTGGATTGTTGATACCAACAAGGAGCACATCGCGGTCAAGGAGGCTCACAAGCTGAACATCCCAGTTGTTGCCATCCTGGATACCAACTGCGACCCGGACGACGTCGACTTCCCGATCCCGGGCAACGACGACGCCATCCGTTCCACCAAGCTGCTCTCCGGCATCGTTGCCTCCGCTGTAGAGGAAGGCAAGAAGGCTCGTGAGGAGCGTCAGCTGGCTGCAGCAAAGGAAGCTGCCGGCGACTCTGCTGAAAAGGAAAAGCGTGACGCTGAGGCGGCTGCCGCAGCTTCCGATCCGGCTTCCGCAGAAAAGTCTGAGGAAGCATCCGCAGACAAGGCCGAGAAGTAATCGTACTTTCTTGGTAGGAACCTTCCTTACCTGCGTTTAACTGAATACCCCACGCACTTTTGGTGTGGGGCAGCAAGGGAGTAATACCTGCCCAAGGCTGTTTACCAACCCCCGCCACCGTGCTCAAACGGCGGCGGGGGTTGGTTTTATCTATGCTGGGTGCTGCTGAAGCCAGCTCCACCTTCATGCATAGGTGAGAAAAGGGGTGGTTTCTGCCACCCTAAAGCGGCGCGATTTCACCGCGTCGACTACGCTGTTTGAACGAACACTGTTTGATTTTCAAGGAGGATCGCCCCAACTATGGCGAACTACACTGCTGCAGACGTCAAGGCACTGCGCGAAGCTACCGGCTCCGGCATGCTCGATTGCAAGAAGGCTCTGGAAGAGTCCAACGGCGACTACGATAAGGCCGTTGAGTACCTGCGCATCAAGGGCGCTAAGAACGTCTCCAAGCGCGCTGACCGCGAGGCCACCGAAGGCCTGATTGCTGTTTCTGGCAACACCATGGTCGAGATCAACTGTGAGACCGACTTCGTTGCTAAGAACGAGGCTTTCAAGACCTTCGCAGCCAAGATTGCTGACGCTGCCGCTGAGGCCAAGGCAAACTCCGCAGACGAACTCAACAACATTGAGATCGACGGCAAGAAGGTTTCCGAGGTAGTGGACGAGGAGTCCGCTAAGACCGGTGAGAAGCTGCAGGCACGCCGTGCAGTTACCGTAGAGGGCGACAATGTTGCCGTTTACCTGCACCAGCGTTCCGCTGATCTGCCGCCGGCAGTGGGCGTTCTGGTTTCCTACGAGGGTAACGAGGAAGGCGCTCACGCTGCTGCCCTGCAGATTGCTGCAATGAACGCTGAGTACCTCACCCGCGAAGACGTTCCTGCAGAGATCGTCGAAAAGGAGCGCGAGATCGCTGAGGCCACCACCCGTGAGGAGGGCAAGCCAGAGGCAGCCCTGCCGAAGATCGTGGAAGGCCGCCTGAACGGCTTCTTCAAGTCCATCGTTCTGCTGGAGCAGGCTTCCTTGTCTGATAACAAGAAGACCGTAAAGCAGGTTGCGGAAGAGGCTGGCACCACCATCACTGGCTTCGTTCGCTACGAGGTTGGCGCTTAAGCACGCTCTCGCTTTTAAAACCTAGCCCACAAAGGACCGTCCTTTGTGGGCTTTGTTGTGCGCTAATGGGGTGACCGGCGCGAGGTTCTCTCTTCTCTAGGTGCCTTTTTGGTGCCTAGCTTAAACCCACCGGGCTGCATCGGCAGGTGGTGTGAGGATGCGAAAGATATATGGGTAAGATGGGGCGGAGATTGAAACTGCCCCGCGTTAAGGAGACGAAGTAGGCGTGACTGCTGCAGATATTAAGCGAACCGGATATAAGCGAGTAATGCTGAAGCTGGGTGGTGAGATGTTCGGCGGTGGCAAGGTCGGTATCGATCCGGATGTGGTCGAAAACGTTGCCCGCCAAATCGCCGAGGTCTCCCGCCAAGGAATCGAGATTGCAGTGGTGATTGGCGGCGGAAACTTCTTCCGCGGCGCGGAGCTATCCCAGCGCGGTATGGACCGGGCACGCTCGGATTACATGGGCATGCTCGGCACGGTAATGAATTCCCTCGCTCTGCAGGATTTCCTCAAGCAACAAGGTGTTGATTGCCGCGTACAGACCTCCATCAACATGGCGCAGATTGCTGAGCCGTACCTGCCGCTGCGTGCGGACCGCCATTTAGAAAAGGGCCGCGTAGTTATCTTCGGCGCTGGCATGGGTATGCCGTACTTCTCCACGGATACCACCGCTGCGCAGCGCGCCTTGGAAATTGGCGCCGAGGTTCTGTTCCTGGCTAAGGCAGTCGACGGCGTCTACTCGGATGACCCGCGCACCAATCCGGATGCAGAGCTGTACTCCGAAATTACCCCGCGTGAGGTCATTGAAAAGGGCCTAAAGGTGGCAGATGCAACGGCCTTTAGCCTGTGCATGGACAATGATATGCCGATTTTGGTCTTTAACCTGCTGGAGGAGGGCAATATTGCCCGCGCAGCTGGCGGTGAAGTTATCGGCACGCTGGTGCAGTCCTAATACTGTAGCGGCTGCGAACCTGCTACCTTTTTATACAGCCACCCCTATTCGTTTAAGGATGATTTAGCCTCATGATCGATGAGATTCAGCTCGAAGCAGAAGAGCACATGACCGCTTCCGTCGAGCACACCCGCGAGCAGCTGGTGACCATTCGTACCGGCCGCGCGAACCCCGCCATGTTCAACGGCTTGGTAGCCGAATACTACGGTGTTCCCACCCCGATTACCCAAATGGCTACCATCTCCGTACCAGAGCCGCGCATGCTGCTCATCAAGCCTTATGAGCAGTCCATGATCCATGAGATTGAAAATTCCATCCGCAACTCGGATTTGGGCGTCAATCCCACCAATGATGGTCAGGTTCTGCGCGTGACTGTTCCGCAGTTGACCGAGGAACGCCGTAAAGAAATGGTGAAGCTGGCTAAGAGCAAGGGTGAGGATGGCAAGATCGCTATCCGTAATATCCGCCGTAAAGCCATGGAGCAGTTGAAGAAGCTGCAAAAGGACGGCGACGCCGGCGAGGACGAAGTCATCGCAGCAGAAAAGGAAATGGAAAAGATTACCTCCGGCTACATCGAGCAGGTAGACAGCTTGGTAGAGAATAAGGAAAACGAGCTGATGGAGGTCTAGGACCTCCGCTTTGTTGCCGCCGTGCCTGTCTCCCCGGCCGGCGGCGCTTTTTCTGTTCCAAGGCCCGCCGCTCCCACAAACGGGGCAGAGCTGGCGGAACTGAGCAAGTTAGCCGGGGAATCACACAAGACAGCGAAAGGAGCCGGTCACGGTGAGTGACGCCATAAACCGCCGATTGCCACAGCCAAAGAATGGTGCAGGCCGCGACTTGCCGGCCGCTATCGGTGTTGGCGTGGGGCTCGGCGCTCTTGTGGTGCTTGCCGTGTGGGCAGGTCCGCTGGCTTGGTATGCGGTCGTAGCGCTTGCAGTAGGCGTTGCCATGTGGGAGGTTCTCAGCCGCCTGCGGGAGCATTCCTACTATGTTCCGCGTACGCTGCTTATCATTCTGGGCCAAGCCATGGTGTGGATCTCATGGCCCCTGGGTGCGCCGGGCCTGGTAGCGGTCTATGTCACTGCGGTGCTGGCACTTATGTTTGGCCGCCTTTTCCATAACGGTCGTCATCGTCCGCCTATCAACTACCTGCGTGATATGTCCGTCGGTATTTTTGTGCTGACGTGGATTCCGCTTTTTGCCACCTTCGCAGCTATGTTGTCGCTAGTGTCGACTCCATTTTCCAGTGGGGCTGCCTCCATCGTCGTCTTTATGCTGTGCGTTGTGGCTTCCGATACCGGCGGATATGTCGCGGGCGTGATGTTTGGCTCCCACCCAATGGCCCCCGCAGTAAGCCCGAAAAAGTCCTGGGAGGGGTTTTGCGGGTCCATCATCTTCGGCGTGGTGACCGGTGCGCTTACGGTGAAATTCCTGCTCCATCATGATGCCTGGGTGGGTGGCCTGATGGGGCTCGGTCTAGTTATCTGTGCCACCTTGGGCGATTTGGTGGAATCCCAATTTAAGCGTGAGCTAGGTATTAAGGATATGTCGGCCTTGCTTCCTGGCCACGGCGGCCTCATGGACCGTTTGGATGGCATGCTACCTTCTGCCATGGTCACCTGGGTAGCGATTAGCTTCCTGTCTACGTTTACACCATAGGAACATCAGACAAACAAAAGCCGCCTCTCCGGTATAAGCTGCCCGAAAATGACGGCAGAACAGGGGAGAGGCGGATTTTATATAGATTTATACCTGCTGCGCTTGCTTGCGCAGCTGGCGACGCAACTCAAACATGCGCCAGCCACCGACTAGCGCCATGATGAGTGCGCCGCCGATAGCAAAAATGAGGAAAGCAATTCCGGCGGGGAACTCGCCGGACCAGCCCAGGAAGTTCATGGGAACCTCGTGCTGGTTTTGCATGATGAACACAATGAGGACAATCAGTAGCAGGAATCCTACGATAAGCGCCATCCATGTGCTGGCCGCGAAAGATCCCTTCGCCTTGCCGGAGGGCTGGGTGGAGTGAGAAGTAGAGTCAGAAACGGCTGGTTCTAGGTCAGAACTAGTCTCCGGTGCAGAAGCGTTCAGCTCCGCCGAGGAGAGGTCTGCGTCGGAAGAAGAAAAATCATCTGCAGGATAATTTGGATTTGTCATGCATCCATTATTTCTTTAATCCTGTCGATTATGCCACTTGGCGCGGCCTTCAATTGGAAAATCCCACGCAGACCGTGGAAAGATGGGCAATATTATGGCTCAACCAGTGAAACTTAACTTTTCCGCCCCGCGCCGCGGGCTTCCCCCGAAGCATTTCGCGGACCTGACCGAAGACGAGCGTATTGACAAGCTCGCAGAAATTGGCCTGCCTAAATTCCGTGCGAAGCAGCTGGCTAAGCACTATTACGAGCACTACACCGACAACGTCGAGGATATGACCGATATCCCCGCCGGCAAGCGCGAAGCAGTCAAGGAAGCCTTCTTCCCTGAGCTGATGAAACCCATCCGGACCACCTCCACGGACGACGGCGAGACCACTAAGTCCCTGTGGCGATTGCACGATGGCACGCTACTGGAATCAGTGCTGATGCGCTACCCAGGTCGCGCTACTTTGTGTATTTCTTCCCAGGCAGGGTGCGGCATGGCCTGCCCGTTCTGCGCTACTGGCCAGGGCGGCCTTGATCGTAACTTGTCTACGGGTGAGATTGTCGAGCAATTCCGCCACGCTGCGGCCGCCATGGCTGCAGAAGGTGGACGTTTGTCCAACGTGGTATTCATGGGCATGGGTGAGCCGCTGGCCAACTATAAGCGCGTGGTCCAGGCCGTACGTCAGATTACTGGCCAGGATGGGACGGGTTTTGGCCTTTCTCAACGCAACGTGACCGTCTCCACCGTGGGCTTGGCTCCGGCAATTCGCAAGCTTGCGGACGAAGAATTGGCCTGCACTCTGGCCGTTTCCTTGCACACTCCGGACGATGAGCTGCGTGACGGTTTAGTGCCGGTCAATAACCGGTGGTCTGTTGATGAGGTGTTGGATGCTGCGCGCTACTATGCGGATAAGTCAGCCCGCCGTGTGTCCATTGAGTACGCCCTGATTCGCGATAAGAATGACCAGGATTTCCGCGCCGATATGCTGGGGCGCAAGTTGCACCAGAAGTTGGGCTCCAAGGTCCACGTTAATGTCATTCCGCTGAACCCCACGCCGGGCTCGGAGTGGGATGCGGCCCCGCAGGACCGCCAGGACGAGTTCGTGCGTCGCGTGCAAGCCCAAGGCGTTCCCCGCACGGTGCGTGATACAAAGGGCGATGAAATTGCGGCGGCTTGTGGTCAGCTCGCAGCGGATGAGCGGGAAGATAAGTCTGCCTAACTGATAAGATTGGCGGACATGATTGTTCCGAATTATCCGCCACTTGCAGATGATCCGACCACTCAGGCCTTTGCCGTGCGCGGTCTGCACAAAATTTTCGCTGGACGCCCCGCGGTGTCGAATTTGAGCCTCGACATCCCGCGGGGCTCTATTTATGGCATAGTTGGCCCCAATGGCGCGGGCAAAACCACCATGTTGACCATGGCGTGTGGCCTGCTGCGCCCAGATAGCGGCGAGGCCTTTATCGCCGGGCACAATACCTGGCAGGATCCGCTGCCAGCCAAGGCGGCCATGGGCCTGCTTGTTGATGGCGCTCCGGTCTTCGACCGTTTATCGGGCCCAGAGTACTTGTTCTATCTCGGCGCACTGCGCCGCATGAATCAAGCCGAAGTCGAGCACCGCAGCGCACAGCTTTTGGATGCCTTGCAGCTTGCCGACGCCGCCGATAAACCCATCGCGGACTACTCCGCCGGCATGACTAAAAAGATACTTCTGGCGGGCGCGCTCCTGCATAACCCAGAGGTCGTGATACTAGATGAGCCCCTAGAGGCAGTGGATCCCGTTTCGGGGCAGCTTATTCAAGAGATTCTGCGCGCCTATGTCGCCCGCGGAGGCACAGTAATCCTGTCTTCACACGTTATGCAATTAGTGGAAGGCTTATGCGATCACGTAGCCATCATCGCCGGTGGCCAGGTGCTCTCCGCCGGCCACGTGGAAGAAGTGCGCCAAGGCGGCAGCCTGACGGATGCCTTCATCCACTTCGCCGGCGGAAGTGAATTTGATGCAGACTCTTTCGAGTGGTTGCGCAGCGAAGGCGGCACAACGCAGCGCGAAGAAGGGGAGTTGTAGACGCAATGACTTCGACGCTTCTCAAGCTGCACCGCACGCTGTGGGTGCGAAGCCTAAAAGCGAATGCTGCAGCGGTTATGATCCCGATCTGTCTTTTGCTCTATGGACTCATCGGGCTAGCATCGCTCGCCGCTCTTGCTGCGGCAGATATCTCCATTGGAACTGGGAACCTGCAAGCCCTCACCGTGGCCCCTGGTCTTGGCACGCTGGCTTTCATCGTTATCACCCTCATCATGCCCAGTGGCGAGAACCAGCTATCTGCCCGCGAGCTTTCCGCGTTTCCGCTGCGGCTAAAAGACATCACACCGGCACTCGCTATCGCCTCGGTGCTTAATCTGCGTGCCCCGGTCTCAGTCTTGCTGTCCATTGCTTATGCGGTGGCCGGAAGCGTGATCCTGGCGGCAAACGGGAAAGCATTGTTCATCTTGCCTTTCTGTCTAGGAATGCTTTTCGCCCTTGTGCTGACGCTGGTGCTGGTGGATCTCGCGGTTCATGTCGGGTCAACTGTCGCGGAGCTTAGTTCCACGAAACTTAAGGCCTTGGGTTCGGTGGCGGTGTTCGTCCTTATCTTTGGCTCTACTAAACTTTCTTCTCTCGCGGGCTCTGACTTTCCGTTGGGAACTGTAGGTGAAGGATTAGCGTGGACGCCTGTTGGAGCACCGGTGGGGTGGGCGCTTGCGCTTGCTCAAGGCGAGCTAGTGAAAGCCTGCGCACAATTTCTCATCGCCGTAGTGACGCTGGGCGTAGCTGTGTGGGCGTGGCATTGGTTGTTGCGGCGGCAATTCGAGCACCGTACGGTTTCCCCGTCGGCACGCAATCACCGTGAGAAGTCCAAGGGGATAAGCCGCTTTTCCCTTGGTTCCTTTTCCTATAGCAGCCCTGCTGCCATGGAATTTACGCGCTCGCTGCGCTATATTTTTCGTGACTCCCGCCTTATTGGCAGCATTATCATGCAGCCAATTCTGGCAGTCGTCTTGATTATCCAGGGCTTTGCTACTGACTCCGATTTATCGTCAGTAGGTTTGTTATTCCTCGGGCTGATAGGCGGAATCGTCGCCACCAATGATTTTGGTTATGACGGTCCAAGCCTGTGGGTAAAGATGGCCGCCCCAGTTCGCCCGCGCACGCTGCTCTACGCGCGGCACTGGGCGCACGTGACGCTATCCGCCATAATTTTTGTGCTCACGGCGATGCTGCTTTTTGCATTCAGTGCGGATAAAACTCGCACTGCCTGTTTGGCGGTTACTGCCCTCGGAATCTTCATTTCTTCCGCCGGATTGTCCTTGCTGCTCACCACCTTTAATCCCTTTGCCACCGCGCGGCCTGGCGGAAATATGTGGGCGGATAAATCCGGCTACTCGGCTAGCGCCTTCTTAAGCGCTATTTTGAGTTTGTTTATTGGCTGGACGCCCATCATCCCAGGCGTCATCCCAATGGCTATCGGCTACGGCTCGAACATGGTGCTGGTCGCGCTGGGGTTTGTACTCGTCATAGCCGTGCCTGTTGCGTGTTATGTCCTCGCCCTGCGGGTCAGTGGCAAGCGTGTGGATAGCACTATGCCCGAGATCTACGCCAAGGTGGGCCACTGGGTGTCTTAAAACTAGGGCGCTTCTTAGCAAGTATCGCCCACACCGCGCTCCTGCTAAGGGTGGGTGTGGGCAGGGCGGCACCCAGCAGAGTGAGCGCTGGGTGAGGGGGAGTGCCAGAGACGTCGTCAAGCGGAGGCAAAAAGAAACCGCCGACCTTCGCGGGGAAGGGCGGCGGTAGCTAAAGTGTGCTGAAAGCTTAGAGCGTGTGCTTGCCGGAGGAAACCGGGGTGGCGTTGTTGGTGCCTGGCTCAACGCGCAGGTGAGAAACGCGGGAAGGCTCAATATTCAGCGCGCGCAGCTGGGAATCGCTCAGCTCGGCGTACGCACCGGTGTTGGTCTTTTGATCATATGCCCATTCCGGCTCCTGGTGGCCCACCGGCTGGTTGCGGGCGGTCACGGTGCGCACCTGGTGCAGCTTAGGCTGGAAAGCGTGAATGAGCAGGCCGATTACCAGCAGGACAGTCAGTACGACGAGCCAGACAGACTCAACGTGGCCCTTGTGATTACCAAAGTGGTAGGCGATCAAGAAGAGAACGGAAATCCAACCGGCGATCTGCACGCCCGAGCGGCTGATGCGGGACCAGCCGAATCCGGCGGATGGGACGTCCTCAGTGGAAACACCGTCATATACCTGTGGTACCGGCTTGTGGGAAGACACTTGCTCTCCTTCGCTTCTGCGTATGCCCGTCTGCGCGATGGGCGTGCGGGCACACCAATGCCATTTGTCTGCTACACATTCTAAATCATCGCACCTAAGATGGCGATTAAACACCCCCGTCGCAATGCCGGTCACCTGCCGTGCCCGCCCAGTGATGATGGGGCGCTAGGGTAGAAGCGTGACTACACAGCGAATACTCATTCTTGGTTCCACCGGTTCAATCGGCACGCAGGCTTTGGAAGTCATTGCGGATAATCCCGATAAATTCGACGTAGTGGGAATTGCGGCGGGCGGCTCCAACCCGCAGCTCATCATCGATCAGGCCCGTCGCCTCAACCTTTCGTTTGACCACGTTGCAGTGGCTAAAGAGGAAGCCGCTGCCGAGGTTTCCGCTGCCTTAGGCGGTTCGGTATTAAGTGGCGCCGATGCTGCAGAGAACCTAGTGCGTTCGACTCCGGCCGATACTGTGCTCAATGCTCTAGTGGGATCCCTCGGCCTTAAAGCCACCCTGGCGACACTCGAAATGGGAGAGTACTTGGCCTTGGCCAATAAGGAATCTCTCGTCGCCGGTGGCGCGCTCGTCACCCAGGCGGCGCGCCCTGGTCAAATCATTCCCGTCGATTCGGAACATTCCGCCATGGCGCAGTGTCTGCGCGCCGGCGAGGAAGGGGAGCTGGACAAGCTTGTTCTTACCGCCTCAGGCGGTCCCTTCCGTGGTTGGTCGCGCGAAGAGATGTGGGACGTGACCCCAGAGCAGGCGGCGCAGCATCCCACGTGGTCGATGGGCCAGATGAATACCCTCAATTCAGCAACGCTCATCAATAAAGGTCTGGAGCTCATTGAGGCGACGCTGCTCTTTGACATCGACCCTGAGCGTATCGATGTCACCGTGCATCCACAGTCCATTATTCACTCTATGGCTACTTTCAAAGATGGCTGCACCATCGCCCAAGTTTCGCCGCCTTCGATGAAGCTGCCGATTTCGCTGGCGCTGAATTGGCCGCACCGCGTGCCGGGTGCGCAGCCTTCCTTGGATTTTGCGCAGGCGCATGAGTGGCGCTTTGAGCCGCTTGACGATGCCGCCTTTCCTGCAGTAGACCTCGCCCGCCGCGCCGCGGCCGAGGGAACGGGGGTCATTTATAACGCCGCCAATGAGGAAGCGGCGGCCGCATTTTTATCCGGGCGTATCCATTTTCCAGAAATCGTGGACGTAGTGGGCAAGGTCCTTGATTCCGCTTCTGAGTTTGCTGGTGTAGTCTCTAGCCTCGATGAAATCCTCGCAGTAGAAGGCGAGGCGCGCAGGCGCGCGAATGCGCTGATTGATTCGCTGGCTGACTAGAAAGCTTTCACACCATGGCAAATTTGCTGGGCATTGTGTTTTTCGCCCTCGGCATTGGGCTCACCGTAGCGCTGCATGAAGCAGGCCATATGCTTAGCGCGCGTGCCTTTGGTATGCGCGTGCGCCGCTACTTTATCGGCTTTGGTCCGCGCATATTTTCCTTCCGGAAGGGGCACACTGAATACGGGCTGGCGGCCTTCCCTGTGGGCGGCTTTTGCGATATCGCCGGAATGACTGCCCAGGATGAATTCCTCACCGAGGAAGAAGAACCCCACGCCATGTATAAAAAGCCATGGTGGCAGCGCATTATTGTGATGGCCGGCGGTATTGTCGTCAACCTGATTTTGGGCTTCATTATTTTGTATTTTGTGGCTATGACGGCTGGCCTGCCCAACCCGGATGCCGATGTACGCCCCCGCGTAGGCGAGGTGACCTGCTCGGCCAATCAGAAGCCGAACCAAGAACTGGAAAAGTGTACGGGTCCAGGCCCCGCCGGAAAGGCCGGTGTGCGGGAGGGCGATATCATCGTCGCCTTCGAGGACCAGAAGATAGATTCTTTTACTCAGCTGCGCGATGAGGTAATGCAGCGTCCTGGTGACACCATCACGCTGACAGTTGAGCGCGATGGAAAAGATAAAGACATCCCAGTCCACCTGGATACCGTTAAGCGGCTCAATAAGGACGGAGAACTTATAGATGCCGGCTCTATCGGGCTGAGCAATCAGCTTATCGACGTCGTCGAAAAGCACGGCCCTGTTGACGCGCTACCGGCAACGTGGCGGTTTAGTACCTACTCGTTGGAAGCAACGGTAGATGGCCTCAAGCAATTTCCTGGCAAGGTGCCGGGCGTGGTGGCCTCCATCTTTGGCCACGAACGCGAAGCTGACGGCCCGATGTCCGTTGTCGGCGCTTCCCGTGTGGGCGGCGAATTGGCCGAGCGTTCCCTGTGGTCGATGTTCTTTATGATGCTGGCAACGCTGAACTTCTTCCTCGCTCTATTTAACCTAGTTCCGCTGCCGCCTTTCGACGGCGGGCATATCGCCGTCATCATCTATGAAAAGCTGCGCGATGGCATCCGCAAACTTGCGGGCAAGCCGGCCTTGGGCCCGGCCGATTACACCAAGTTGATGCCGGTGACCTATGTGATGGCCGCACTGCTGATGGGCGTCGGCGTCATCGTTATCGTCGCCGATGTGGTCAACCCTATCCGGTTATTTGGTTAGCAGCCGTGTCCCCGCTGCGTGCACTTCAGGCATAAAGCAAGCAGTGCTAGAGTGGGGGCGTTAATCACCCACCTTATTTATTTCTGTGCTTCAACAAGGAGAATTCATGTCGACCCCCATCGGTCTAGGAATCCCAGACGGCCCGCCACCAGTACTGCACCCGCGCCGTAAGACTCGGCAGTTGCAGGTGGGCCCGGTCGGTGTCGGCTCTGACTCACCAATTTCGGTGCAGTCGATGACCAATACGAAGACGCACGACATCAATGGCACACTGCAGCAGATTGCGCAGCTGACCGCTTCCGGCTGCGATATCGTGCGTGTGGCTTGTCCTAAGCCCATCGATGCGGAAGCACTTCCGGCCATTGCTAAGAAGTCTCCCATCCCGGTGATTGCGGATATCCACTTCCAGCCTAAGTACATCTTCCAAGCCATCGATGCCGGCTGTGCCGCCATCCGCGTTAACCCGGGCAATATCCGCGAGTTCGACGGCCGCGTGAAGGAAGTTGCTAAGGCTGCAGGCGATGCCGGCATTCCTATCCGCATCGGCGTTAATGGTGGTTCTTTGGACAAGCGCCTGCTGGAAAAGTACGGCAAGGCCACCCCAGAGGCACTCGTGGAGTCCGCCATTTGGGAGGCTAGCCTGTTTGAGGAGCATGGTTACGGCGATATCGCTATTTCCGTCAAGCACTCCGACCCTGTCCTGATGGTGGAGGCGTACCGCCAGCTGGCGGAAAAGACTGACTATCCGCTGCACCTCGGCGTGACCGAGGCAGGCCCGAAGTTCATGGGAACCATCAAGTCCTCGGTCGCCTTCGGTGCGCTGCTGGCAGAGGGCATCGGCGATACCATTCGCGTGTCCTTGTCCGCGCCGCCTGTAGAGGAAATTAAGGTGGGCGACCAGATCCTGCAGTCGCTCAACCTGCGCCCGCGCAAGCTGGAGATCGTGTCCTGCCCTTCCTGCGGCCGCGCTCAAGTGGACGTCTACAAGCTGGCTGAGGAAGTCACCGCCGGCTTGGACGGCATGGAGTTCCCGCTGCGCGTTGCCGTTATGGGTTGCGTTGTCAACGGTCCGGGCGAGGCACGCGATGCCGACCTAGGCGTTGCCTCCGGCAATGGTAAGGGCCAGATCTTTGTCAAGGGCGAGGTTGTTCGCACCGTGCCGGAAGACAAGATTGTGGAAACCCTCATTGAAGAGGCCATGCGCATTGCCGATGAGCAGGGCATGGAGGCCGTGGAAGGCGCTAAGGCTGAGGTTCGTGTAACCCAGTAATCCACCCACATTAAGTAGACTGCCCCGCACTTCGGTGTGGGGCAGTCTTTTTTGGTTCGTGCGCTGCTAGAGTGCCAAGGCATGAAGAAGTTGGTCGCGCTGGTTGCAACTATCACGCTCGCTTCCACCAGCGTGGTTGCTTGTACCCCGAAGCCGGTATCTGCAGAACCGGTGGCGGAGGAATTCCTCGAAGGGATGGAATCCCGCAATAACGACGGCTTGGCCGCGCTTACCGATGCCCCCTCTGACGCCACCGCAGCCCTGGACGCCACCTACTCCGGCCTGCAGGCCGAGGGGCTCGATATTGAGCTAGAAGGTGTCGATCAAGACGAGAACCTCGCTACGGCGAACTACAAGGTCACCTGGGATCTGCCCAAGGAACGTACCTTGAGCTATGACACGCAGATGACGCTTACCAAGACTGAGGATGAGTGGACGGTGCGCTGGAAGCCGAGCCTAATCCACCCAGACTTGGGCGCAAACCAGCACTTGGAACTGCGCGCATTGGAGGCAAAGCGTGCCAGCGTGGTCTCTTCCAATGGAGTGGAATTGATGCGCCCAGGGCTGAACTATCGTCTGGTGGTAGATACCAGCTCCTTAGAGGATGTGCGCCCTACCGCGGCAAAGATTAGCGGCGCGTTGGCAGCCGCCCATCGCCAGGATGATTCAATTGCAGAGATTGATGCCAAGGATTTGGCCAAGAAATTGGAGGATGCAGACGGTTCTTTCTCCGTAACTATGTTCACAGAAGATCAAGCCAAGGCTGTGCGTCCCAAAGTGGAGGGCATGGACGGCGTGCGCCTCAACGAGGAGCCAGCCTTGGTTACCCGCGACCGTGGTCTCGCGCCCGATCTCATGTCGCGCGTGCGCTCTGCGGTCCAAGACGAGGTCGATGGTCAAACTGGCTGGTCCATCTCCGTGGTCAATGAGAATGGTGCGGCGCTATCGGACGTCGAAAAGCATGATCCCAATGCTGCGCCATCGATCAAGGTTGGTCTGGATTACGACGTGCAGCGCGCCGCGCAAGAAGCTGTAAACGAGCGTGCCGATTCGCAGGCAATGCTCGTAGCCATCCGACCTTCCAATGGCGATATTTTGGCCGTAGCGCAAACCGAGAAGGCTGATGAGGACGGCGACGTCGCCCTACAGGGGCAGTACCCGCCTGGTTCTGTTTTTAAAATTCTCACTGCCGCAGCTGGCGTGGACAAACAGGGCCTAAATACCGATACCATCGTTCCCTGCCCGGGCACTATGGATATCTATGGCCGCGTAGTGACCAACTACAATTCTTTTTCTTTGGGCAGTGTTCCGCTCAGCCAAGCCTTCGCGCAGTCCTGTAACACCACCTTTGCGGATATCTCCACCAAGCTCAAGCCTGGTGAGTTGAAAGATATGGGCAAGAAGTTTGGCTTCGGCGTTGAGTATGACATCCCCGGGTTGACGACCATCACTGGCTCTATTCCAGACGGAAAGGAGCCATTGGAACGCACTGAATCCGGATATGGTCAGGGCTACGACTTGGCAAGTCCTTTTGGCATGGCCCTTGTTTCTGCCACGGTTGCCAACGGCAAGACGCCTACACCGACGCTTATCGAGGGGCACAAGACCAAAGCATCCGATAAACCGCAGCAGATTCCCAAGCCCGTGCTGGACAATGTCCGTGCCATGATGCGCCAAGTGGTCACCAGCGGTACCGCGCGCAGCATGGCTGCTGGCGGCACCATTTATGGCAAGACCGGTGAGGCGGAAATCAATGAAGGCTCGCACGCCTGGTTTACCGGCTACCGGGAAGAAGATGATATTGCCTTTGCCACCCTCGTGGTTTTGGGCGGCGGCTCTGATGTCTCGGTCAATATCACTAGCAACTTCTTGCAGAAGGTCGATGACTACCGGTCCGGACCGCACGAGGGTGCGGCTCCGCCGGCCGAAGGGTAGACCTAGACCCGGAGCTGAAGCTACGGCCCTAGCTTATGACCCCGGCTGCTGCATTATGGGTGCAGAGGACTACCATGGGAAACCATGAGTAATCGAGGAAAGCTAAAGCCAGGCAAGCCCACTCCGATCCTCACCGTGCCGGAGAGCATCGAGCGCCCCGAGTATGTGTGGAAGGACGAGGTGCAGGAGGCCGTAGGCGAGCCCTACGTCCAGTCCCCAGAGGTCATTGAGAAGATGCGTGAGGCCTGCAAGATTGCAGCCAACGCCCTCAAAGAGGCTGGAAAGGCCGTGCAGCCGGGCGTAACCACTGATTACGTGGACCGCGTAGCGCACGAGTACATGTGCGACCACGGCGCTTACCCGTCTACGCTAGGCTACCGCGGCTTCCCCAAGTCCAGCTGCGTCTCCCTCAATGAGATTGTTTGCCACGGCATCCCGGATACCACCGTGATTGAGGACGGCGACATCGTCAATATCGATATCACCGCTTATAAGAATGGCGTCCACGGCGATAATAACGCCACCTTCCTCGCCGGTAACGTCTCCGAGGAACATCGCTTGCTGGTAGAGCGCACCAAGGAGGCCACCATGCGCGGCATCAAGGCCGCAAAGCCTGGCCGCGAGATCAATGTCATTGGTCGCGTGATTGAGTCTTATGCCAAGCGCTTCGGCTACAACGTCGTGCGCGATTTCACCGGCCACGGCGTCGGCCCAACCTTCCACAATGGCCTGGTTGTCCTGCACCATGACTCGACCGTCTACCGCGACATCCTTGAGCCTGGCATGACCCTGACTGTTGAGCCGATGATTAATCTTGGTTCTCTGGATTACGAGATCTGGGACGATGACTGGACTGTCCAAAACACGGACGGCAAGTTCACCGCCCAGTTTGAGCACACCCTTGTCATTACCGAGGATGGCAACGAAATCCTCACCATCCCAGATGAAGACTAGAGACTAAAAGCCAAGGCCGCCTCCACAGCCCAAGCGGGGAAGTGGAGGCGGCCTTTTGCACACTTTGCGTGGCGACGTCCCGCGCAAAGCATCAGGACTTAGCACGTAGCTGCGCATAGCAAAGGGGCCCCGTTCTAAAACGGGGCCCCTGCAAGCCCTAGCTATCTAGAGCCAATCTGCGGCTAATAATTAGCGGCGGAAGATTGGGTCCAGGATGTGCTGCGGGACGATGCCGTTGTAAACAGCGTAGTTGTAAGCGCCAATGATCGCGCCGACAATGGAGGTGATGCCCAGTGCGGTAGCACCCTTCTTCCAGTTGGAAGCCCACTCCGGGATGTTTTCGGAGGTTTCCTTGCCGAACATGTCCTCGCCGGTGACCTGGTTGTCAGGAGTTACGACAGGCTTGCCGTCCTTGCCTGGGGTCCATGCGCCCCACTCCTTGCCCAGCTGGGTGAGGGAGCTGGAGGAAGAGGAGGAGGTGGTGTTCTCGTTGGTGGAGGAGGTCTCTGCAGAAGCAACGGCGGTGCCGCCGAAAGCTACGGTGACAGCGGTTGCAGCAGCAACGGCTGCGGTGCGGAAGTTACGCATTGTGAAAATTACCTTTCGGAAGTTTTGATTGAGCCGTGTGGCTGTTGCTTAGAAGGAAGGGCCGTGTACGAAGAAGTTGTATACAGGGCCGATGATGCCGCCCAGCAGGGCGCCAACGCCTGCTAGAACGGTAGCACCGTAGAAGACCTTTGCCCATGCTGGCTGGCCGGAGAAGTCCTTGGAAGAACCGAAGATGCCAACGGCGTTAGCTGCCTGGTCGCCCTCGAGCTTGTTGCCGATCTTGGAGGACAGGGAAGGGGTGTAGTCCTCAGGGGTCTGGTCTTCCTTCTGGCCTGCGCCAGTCTTGGAAGGACCTGCCTGCTCTACTGGGACAGTGTTGCCGTTCTGGTTAACGTCGGCGGAAGCAACGGTGGTGCCGCCGAAGGCAACGGCGAGAGCGGTTGCGCCAGCGATAGCTGCATTGCGGATACGCATATCAAAATTCCTTAAAAGTCGTACTTGCAAGGCTTCCACACTGGGAAACCAAAGTGTTATTGAATGTACAGGGAACATCCAGAAACACGCGGTAGCCGTGTTCGTATCGGCTCGAGCCGGTGTCCCCAGTGAATCTAGTAAAACTCTTGTCCTTTTGCACGTCAAAGACCGGAATTTCATCCATTAAATTAACGTGTGCCCCTAAATGGTGGTGAATTTCCTGCAGTCACGAATGTGACTTCCTTGGCGTGAAATGGGAATATACCCTGAAAGCTGGGAGGAAACTGGGTATATGTGAGAAAGGTCACGTAACAATTTACTTTTGCCACTCCAGTCCCAAAAGGGCGTTTTCCACTACTTCTGGTAGCGCGGGGTGAATCCAATATTGGTTGCGGGTGAACTCCCGCATGTCCAACGAGTAGGCCATCGCGGTAATCAATTGCTGGATGAGGGTAGAAGCCTGCGGTCCCATCAAGTGAGCGCCGAGAAGCTGCCCGGTAGCGCGGTCTGCTACTAGCTTGCATATACCGGTGTTATCTTCCATGGCCCAGCCGTAGGCAACATCGCCAAAGTTCTGCACCTTGACGGTGATATCGAAGCCTTCCTCGCGCGCCTGCTTTTCGGTTAGGCCCACCGTTGCGATCTGCGGGTGGGTAAAGACGGCGGCAGGGACATTGTCGTGGGGGAGCGGGCGGAGGTCTTCTGGGTGCAGCAGGTTGTGCTGTACGGAGCGCATCTCGGCATTGGCTACGTGCTTGAGCATGTACGGCGAAGAGACGTCGCCAAGCGCCCATACGCCGTCGGCAGTGGTGCGGCCGAACTCATCGGTTTTTACGCGGCCGTCGGCAAGTAGCTCAATGCCTGCCTTATCCACATCCATCTGATCGCCATTGGGGGTGCGCCCAGTGGCAACCAGAATGGCCTCAGCCTCAATAGAGGTTCCATCATCTAGCTTCAACCGCACTCCCTTGTCGGTCTCCTCGAGCTTGGTGCCGTTGGCAATGCGGACGTCGAAGCGCTCGCGAGCAATCTGATTGAAGCGATTGGATAGATCATCATCAAGGTGGCGGAGCAGAGTCTCGGAGCGATTGACTACCGTCACCTTGGTGCCGAGCCCGTCAAAGACGTGGGCAAACTCCATGGCGATATAGCCACCGCCCACGACAATGAGGCTTTGTGGCTGATGGTCCATGCGCATGATGTCTTCGTTCGTATAGTACTTCACGCCAGACTTGGCATAGACCTCTGGAATGACCGGGCGGGAGCCGGCAGCGATGACGATTTGCTCGCCAGTGACGACATGTCCGCCGGTCTGAATAGTCTTCGGGCCAATAAAGCGGGCGTGCTCGTCAAATACGGTGATATTTGGGGTTTCCTCACCGCGGCGGTACTTCTCGCCGCCCTTGGCAATCTGGTCGATGCGGTTGGTGAAGACGCGGTCCACGATGGAATCCCAGTCCACGCTATTGACCTGAGCATCTAGGCCGAGCCTGCCGGCCTCGCGCGCGGCTAGGGCGATATCGGCGGCATAGACATACATTTTAGTGGGAATGCAGCCCACGTTGAGGCAGGTACCGCCAAAAGTACCCTTTTCAATGATGGCGATCTTTTGGTCATCAAACTCCGGGCTAGGGATGGAGTTTCCGGAGCCGGTGCCGATGATGATGAGGTCAAAATGTTCCTCGGCCGCGGGCGTGTGGGTCTGGTGTGAAGAAGTCACGTTTATTCCTTATATATGGGGGTTAAATTACTGGACGGGTTTAGCGGAATCTAAGACGGTGGGCAACCACTCATCGCAGGCGTTGAAGGCCTCTTGCAGCGGATCCGGAAGGGATAGAAAAACATCGTGCCTAGCGCCCTTGATGGGGTGCAACGTGTAGTGGGCGCTTAGTTCCTTTGCCCAGCGGCGCGTTTGGGCAACGTCGATGATGACATCCGCGTGGTTCGCGCTATCGGAATAGGGCTGGCCCAGTTGAGTGCGAGTGGACTGCAGCGTCAAAATTGGCACGCCCGCATCGATACGACCGCTATGGATGGCATCAAAGCCATGGAATACTGCGGCTAGCCAGCCAACATACTTCTTATGGCCAGCCAGTGGCTTAAAGCGGAGGTCAAAATCCCACTCGCCGTAGAAATCTTGGTGAACAGACTCGCCGTAGGCGGTGAAGTTGCCACCGGGCAGGGGAGTTCTGGGGGTGATGCGGCCAAGTGCGTACAACAGCGGTTTGAGCGGGGTAAGAACCTGGCCGGGCACGCCCATCATGTCGAGCCACGGGCTATTGAGGATGAGCCCCTTCAAGCGCTGGTGGCGTTCGTGATCGGTTCGGCGCAGATGATCCATCCATAGCGGGGCGATGAGGCCACCGGTGGAGTGAGCGATGAAGATAACCTCATCATTAGGGATGGCATCGAGTGCGGCGGTGAGGTCAACAAAGTAGAGCGCCAAGTCCGATACATAGTGCCATGACTGGCCGGAGCGGCGCGAGCGACCACACTTGCGCAGATCGACAGCGTAAAAGTCATAACCTTGGGCGGCAAAGTGCTCGGCTACGTGGGTGTGGAAGAAGTAGTCGGTCATACCGTGTAGCCACACCAAAGCCGGGCGCGATGAGGCGGCGGATGGTTCGCATGCCGCATCGTCCGCCTGCTGCGGCGCGTAGTGCACCAGCGTGGTGGCCACGTTGCCCTCGCCGTCGGGGTCTACGCCTAAGTCAATGGTGGCAGCTTCATAGTCGGGGCCGAGTTTGTCCGGGCCCCATACCGGGGAGTGTGTAACCATGCCTCGATTCTAGGTGTAATAAAGGATTTATGGTGCTGGTGTTGGGGTGTAGATAGTGGGGGCGGAAATTCCCACATTTTTGCCACTGGTCTGGGGGAGAAATCCCAAATTGGATAAGAAAAGCGTAGAGTAAGGCCTTAATGCGTGACGCACTGCCAGGTTGTCTTAGTGCAACGATGGTGGCGCGGGGCGCTAAGCGCTATAAGTCAAGGCGTAGACCGCGCCGATGGATATCTATTTTCAATTTGAAGAGGTAATAACAGAGTGTCCTCCGCTAAGAAGACAGCACAGGTTGTAGACGAGGTCGACGTAGCACTTATTGGTGCCGGCATCATGAGCGCCACCTTGGGCGCAATGCTCCGCGAGCTGGAGCCTAGCTGGACCCAGATGGTCTTTGAGCGTCTCGACGGCCCCGCATTGGAGTCCTCCTCCCCGTGGAATAACGCCGGTACCGGCCACTCCGCACTGTGCGAGCTGAACTACACCCCGGAGAAGAATGGTCGCATTGATATTTCCAAGGCTCTGGGGATTAATGAGAAGTTCCAGAAGTCTCGCCAGTTCTGGTCTCACCAGCTCAACAACGGTATTCTGACCGACCCGAGCGAATTTATTAACCCAGTTCCGCACGTGTCCTTCGCACAGGGCGAAATCCAGGTCGACTACCTTAAGCGTCGCTATGACGTTTTGAGCGAGAAGCACATGTTCCCAGGCATGCAGTTCTCCGCTGATGATTCTGTCTTTGCGGAGAAGCTGCCGTTGATGGCGCAGGGCCGTGATTTCTCCAATAAGGTAGCCATCTCTTGGACCGATGCCGGCACTGACGTTAACTTCGGCGCGCTGACCAAGCAGTTCCTGACCGCGGCTAAGGCCTCCGGCACCGAGATCCGCTACGGCCATGAGGTCATCGACATCAAGCGCGATGGCTCTTCCTGGAAGGTCTATTCCAAGAACAAGCACACCGGGGACATCACGGTGGTCAAGGCTAAGTTCGTCTTCGTGGGTGCTGGCGGTTATGCCTTGGACCTGCTGCGCAAGGCCAAGGTGAAGGAAGTTGCCGGTTACGCTGGCTTCCCAGTATCCGGTCTGTGGCTGCGTTCCAAGAACCCGGAGCTTATCGAGCAGCACCAGGCGAAGGTCTACGGTAAGGCTGCTGTGGGTGCCCCGCCAATGTCCGTTCCGCACCTGGATACCCGCGTTATCGACGGCGAGAAGGGCCTGCTATTCGGTCCCTACGGCGGCTGGAGCCCCAAGTTCTTGAAGAAGGGCAGCTACCTGGACCTATTTAAGTCCATCCGTCCGGATAACATCACTTCTTACCTTGGCGTTGCCGTCCAGGAGTTCGGCCTGACCAAGTACTTGGTAGACGAGGTACGCAAGAACTTCTCCGACCGCGTGGAAACCCTGCGCGAGTACGTCCCGGAGGCAAAGGAAAGCGACTGGGAGACCGTCATCGCCGGCCAGCGCGTCCAGGTGATCAAGCCTGCAGGTGCCCCGCAGTTCGGCTCCCTCGAGTTCGGTACCACCCTGGTTAATAACCAGGAGGGCAATATTGCCGGCCTGCTCGGTGCATCCCCGGGCGCATCCATTACCCCGGCCGTGATGCTGGAGCTGCTAGAGCGTTGCTTCGGCGAGCACATGATTGATTGGGCAGATAAGATCCGTGAGATGGTTCCGTCTTATGGCATTAAGCTGCGCAATGATCAGAAGCTCTATGACGAGATGTGGGAGTACACCCAGAAGACCCTGAAGCTAGACCGCTAGAATCAGCTTCTTCCTAGACAACCCCCTGTACCGCAATGAGACGGTACAGGGGGTTATTCGGTCTGGGCCTGGTGGACAGGAGCTAGGTGCCGCAGTAGGTGAGGTAGCCCTCCAGACCATTAGGGTCCGGCGATTCGAATGAGGGGTTGGGCTCCCACGGGTGGGTTACCGCGTGGAGGAGTTCTTGATAGGGGCTCATGTCCCCGCGTTCTGCAGCGTTAAGGGCAGCTTCCACCGCGAGGTTGCGCGGGATAACCCGCGGCATCGCGCTATTAACGCGGCAGGGATCGGGCGAGGACGCTAGGTACTCATCCAAAAAGTCTCCCTCGGGCAAAAGCTCACGGGCGGGGGTGGGGTGGCCCGCGGCGGCGTCGGCCAGAGCGCGGTGGGCCAGCGTAATATCTGGGCCGTTGAGTTGCATGGCGGCGGAATAAGCAGAGAGGATGTCTGGAGAGGCATCCATTGCTGCTACCATGTCTGCCTTGCGCTGGGCCTCAAAGCGATCTGTGAAGCCGTTGATTGACTCTTGCGCAAAGTCCATGGCTTTATTCATATCCAAGTCAAAGAGCGGCAGGAGGGACTCCGCCAAGCGCGCTAGATTCCAGCCCAGGATGGAGGGTTGATTGCCAAAGGCATAGCGGCCTTGGGTATCGATGCTGGAAAATACCGTGCTCGGGGAATAGGACTCCATGAAGGCACACGGTCCATAGTCAATCGTCTCGCCGGAGATGGTGGTGTTATCCGTATTCATCACGCCATGGATGAAGCCTAAGCGCATCCACTGGGATACAGTGCGAATTTGTGCATCCATCAGCTGGAGGAAAAAGTCCCGGTAGTCGCACCCGGGATAATGGCGGGCGATGGCGTAGTCGGCCAGCTGACGTGTGTAATCCGTCTGCGCGGCTAGGTGGAAGGTGCCCACCCGGATATGGCTCGCAGCCACGCGCACCACAATTCCGGCGGGCTGTACGTGGCCGCGCTGGATGGGCCGGCCGGTGGAGATGACCGCTAGTGCCCGAGTGGTGGGCACGCCCAAGGCATGCATGGCTTCGGAAACTAGGTATTCGCGCAGCATGGAAGAAAGCGTTCCGCGGCCATCAGAGCCTGGGCGGGAAAAGGGGGTCAGCCCAGTTCCCTTGGCATGGAGATCCCACAGCTGGCCGTCATTTTCCACCTCGCCTAAAAGCATGGCGCGGCCGTCTCCCATCTGCGGATTAAACGCACCGAATTGGAAGCCAGAATAGGCCATGGCGTGTCCGCCCGCGCGACCCGTGAGGAACTCGATTCCCTCGGAGGAGCGCAGCCAGTCCGGGTCAAAGCCCAACTGCCTGGCCAGTTCCTCGTTTAGGATGACCATCTGTGGGTTCGGCTGCTCCTCACCCTCGGTGGGGCGAACCAGGTGGGGAAGCTTCTGGGCAAAATCGTGGTGTAGCTGCATCTAAACCTCCAGTGTTCCGCGCACGCGAATATGGGCGCGCCCGCCTACCCAGATATCCGTGCCGTCATCGTTGATAAATACTTCGCCCGCTCGGCCTATCTGGCTGCCTTGTGTTGCGGTATAACGCGTTGGCACCAGGTTTCGCGAGCGCATAAACTGCGCGGCGCCGCCATTGAAAGAACCGGTGACTGGGTCTTCGAATTGCGTGGTAAAGGCCCGAACCTCATAGGCCGACTCGCCCTCTGCGGCGTTGGGATTAAGGCCCACTACGCCGACCTTGGGGCGCTCGCCATGGGGCTTAACCGCACGCACCGCCTCGGCATCGCGCAATTGGAGCAGGCGCCAGCCCGGGCCATTGTCCACCCAGCCGTGGTCCACAATATCCGCGCTATCTAGCCCCAGCCCACCGCAGGCCTCCTTCAGATCCGCCGGGCTTAGCGGTTCTTCGCGGCGCAGCGGCGGGGTAGCAAAGGATAAGACATCGCCCTCTTCGCGTACGGTAACTAGGCCCACACCACATTCTTGGACGATACTTCCCTCCGACTGCGGGTGATTGCCTAGGGCGCGCCATGCAGCGGCGCTGCCCAAGGTGGGATGGCCAGCGAAGTCAAACTCCTCGTACGGGGTGAAAATGCGGACGCGGTAGTCCGCGCGGGCGTCGTGAGGCTCGAGCAGGAAGGTGGTCTCAGAAAAGTTGGTCCAGTTCGCGATTGCTTGCATCTGCTGGGCGCTAAGCCCATCCGCGCCGGCTATCACCGCAAGGGCGTTGCCGTTAAAGGCACCGGTGGCAAAAACATCAACCTCAAAGAACTCGTGCTGCATGCCCGCCAGTCTAGTCAGCCCCAGGGATGAGGACCATGGCACAGCGGCTGCGCTAGCCTAGAAAGCCATGAAGAAGCTATGGCCGGATGCGGTTCGTTCCTGGGTAGGTCCGCCGTGGAGAATTATCATTCCGTTGTTTTTCTGGGTTTCTTCCGTGCGGGTGGCAGAAGGTGTCATTGATAGAACCTCGCTTTTCCAGGAGCTGGTTCTCGTAATTTATGCAGTCGGTATTCCACTAGCACTGTGGCTGCATCCTAAGCTCAAGGAATACGCCATTGGGTTTATTGCGATCACATTAACGGTGTGCATCTTTACCCCGCTGGCTGCCATGGGTAATGCTCACTTCTTCCCAGTGGCATACTGCGTATTTCTTATAGGTGCACATTCGCCCAAGCGGTTACAACGGATCTGGATAGGGTGGATTGCCTTAGGTACCTTGGCGGCCACTGCAGCGTCGCTCTACGGGCGGAGGGTTTTCGGCGGCATCGACTTTGGCCTTGAGGATTCTAGCAATAGCATCGGCCCGCTGCCTGCTTTTGGGTCCGTCATCGTCATGGCGTGGCCGGTCATGGGCTTTTTCTACTTGCTTGGCACCAATGATCGTAAAAAGCGCGAGGACCAGCAGCTGCTGATTGAACGTGCGGAAATGGCTGGCGCGGTAGAGCGCAACCGCATTGCCCGCGAGATGCATGACATTGTGGCGCATAATTTGGCGGGGGTTATTGCCCTTGCCGACGGCGCCCGGTTCGCCGCTGCCAAAAATCCCGCAGCGGCCACAGAAGCTCTGGAGACCATAGCCTCTACCTCCCGTGATTCCCTCAAACAGATGCGCGGTTTGCTCTCCGTCCTGCGTGATGGCGATTCCCGCGCCGATACCAAGGCGCCCGGCGCGAGCGATATTGCCGGTCTCATCTCGGAAGCGCGCCGGACCGGTTTCGATATCACCGTGCACGGGCTGGAGGCCCTGCCGACCGAAAGCGACGAGCTATACCAATTCACCGTCTACCGCGTGGTGCAAGAACTTTTGACCAATATGATCAAGCATTCGCGTGATAAAAGGGGAGTACTGCGCTTTCGCTCTACTGGAAACGGCCTAGTATTGAGTGCCGAAAATCCGGCCGCACGCATGCCGGATAATCACAAGCCCGGCTACGGACTTATTGGAATGAGCGAGCGTGTCAAGGCCTATGGCGGCAGCGTTGCTACCCGCACCGAGGATGGACACTTCTTTATTACCGTGGAGGTACCCAATGACTAACCCTGAGCAGCCAACAGGTGCGCCCGCTGGTCCCATCCGTATCGGCCTAGTCGATGATCAGCCCCTCGTGCGCGCCGGGTTCGCCATGCTCCTTGGCTCCCAAGAGGATTTGGACGTTGCCTGGCAGGCCTCCGATGGCGATGAAGTCCTCGACCTCGCCCGCGCGCAACCTGCCGATATTGTGCTTATGGATGTCCAGATGGCCCGCGTCAATGGCATCGCCGCCACAGAAAGGCTGCTGCCGGAATTCCCGGACACCCAGGTCATTATGTTAACCACCTTCGATGACCAGAATTTTGTCCACGGAGCAATTTCCGCTGGGGCCTCTGGATTCCTGCTCAAAGACGTCGAACCGGAGGAACTCCTCGCCGCTATTCGTACCGTACATTCCGGCGAGGCCGTCCTTTCACCGCGCATTACCGCCCAGGTGCTGCAGCAACTGCGCAGCGAACAGTCTGCAGCACAGCCCGATTTACATGCCACCCCTGTTGCGGCAGCAGCTACCGCCCCTCCGGCCGAAGATCTCACGCCACGCGAGCTGGACGTCCTCAAGCTGATGGCACTGGGGTATTCGAATACCGAAATCGCGGAGTGCGAGTTCGTGTCCATGGCCACGGTCAAGACCCACGTGCGCCATATTCTTACTAAGACCAGCTCGCGCGACCGTGTGCATGCCGTGCTGTATGCCCTAACTCATGGCGTGGTTTCGGTGGAGGAGCTGCTGTCTCATCCCTAGGTATGACCTGCTAAATCACTCCCGAGGATGGTTACTTCGTGCTGGTCAGGCGGCACGATGGAAACCATGCTCAAAGTTTCACACCTTTCCAAGAATTTCCGTTCCTTTAAAGCAGTAGATGACCTCTCCTTTGAGGTCCCAGACGGTCAAGTCACCGGCTTCCTCGGACCGAATGGCTCTGGCAAATCAACCACCATGCGCATGTGCGTGGGGTTGGAGAATCCGACTTCCGGCACCGCGACTTTTGATGGCACGCCCTTCCGCGGGCTGTCCAATCCCGCTACCACGGTGGGCACCTTGTTGGACGCCAACTGGTTCCACCCGGGCCGCAGCGCCCGTGCTCACCTGGGCTACATGGCCGCGTTGCAGGGCGTGTCCATGAACCACGTGGATGACACCCTGGACCGCGTCGGCCTTACCCAGGTAGCCACCAAGCGAGTGGGCGGCTATTCGCTAGGCATGAAGCAGCGCCTGGGCCTTGCTTGTGCGCTCATCGGCGAGCCGAAGCACTTGCTTCTTGACGAACCCGTCAACGGCCTCGATCCCGAAGGCGTGCACTGGATGCGTGCCCGCATCCGTGAATTCGCCGAGGCCGGCTGCTCCGTGTTGGTTTCCTCCCACCTGCTTTCGGAGATGCAGCTCACCGCAGACCGCCTCGTGGTCATCGGCAAGGGCAAGTTGCTGGGCGAGGGCACCGTGGAGGAGTTTGTCAATGGCACGGGAGGCGCAAGCCTCGAAGTGATTGTGGACCAGCCCGATGCACTCCTGCGGCTGTTGCACGGCACCGATGCGGAGACCTCCTTTGACGGGGAAGTCCTGCGCGTGCGCGGTCTCGAAGGCTCCGACATCGGCCGCATCTGTCTGGATAACCGCATTCTCATCTCCAGCTTGGAACGCAAGCAGCCCTCCCTGGAAGAGGCCTACCTCGGCGCGACCGCCGACCACGTGGCCTACCGCTCTGCATAGTTTTTCACCTGCACAATACGCTCCATCTGCAAAGGATAGATTCACATGAACGCTCTGATTTCTGAATCCCGGAAACTATTTTCGCTCCGCTCTACTTGGATATACCTCGCCGTAGTTTCAGCTGGCATGGCTGCCGGCGCTGTCTTGTTGGCTTGGGCGAATGACTTCAATGGTACGGTCGACGGCAAGTTCGAGGCTGTCGATGTGTCTATTTCCGGTTCACTCGCCATTGTCGTGATGGTGTTTGCTGCCGCCATGATGGTAGGCGGCGACCAAAGTAAAGGAACAGTTTCATGGTCATACCTCTCATCAAATCGCCGCGTAGGTATAGTGCTGAGCCAATTTTTCATCATCACCTTTTCGCTACTGCTCGCGGCCACACTGGGCATGGTGGTAGCCACGCTGTTGATTACTGCCTTCGGAGGTGATTTCAATTTTGACAGCTTTATGCATTGGCCGGATAACAATGGGTTCATCCTTGCCTACGTTGAGTGGACTGTCTTTATCCTGTTAGCTACCAGCTTGGCCTACCTTTTGCGCAGTGGTGCATTCGCAGCGATGATTCTCGTGGCAGAGTATTTCGTCATTGAAACCGCCCTCGATGCCGTTAGCGCTCCTTGGGCTAAGGCTATCCTCCGCGTGCTACCTGATGCCAACGCTTGGGGGCTAGTAATGGGCGCCAACCGCAGTGGTGATGAGCAATCTCGAGCTGTCGCCGCTGTCGTTCTAATCGTGATGATCGTGCTCACCGTTGGTGGGTCCTGTGCGGTGGCGCGTCGTCGCTCTGTTGCGAAATAGGTACTAGGCGTTACTACCCTAGTGGGCATGAGTGATGCACTTTTTGCCCGCATTGAACCCATCCAAACCATGCGGGACGGCACGGTCAAGCAGGTCAACCCGTTCTCGGGAACCGAGGTATGGACCGTGCCGGGCCGCGGCAACCGCCCGCTGTCTGTACCAGTAGCTAACCCGCAGCCACTGCAAGAAGAGGACTTGACCCACCGGTGCGCTTTTTGCTCCGGACGCATGACTGATACCCCGCCGGAAAAGGCACGCATTCTGCCTTCCGGCGGGATTGTGCGTGGATTACCCTTGAGCGAATACGATCACACAGTGCCGGCCTTTCGCCGCATCCCCAACCTGTTTGAAATCGTCTCCTATGACTACTGGCATGCCAATTACGGCTTTGAAATGGATGCCGAAACCCGCCAGCGCATGGACAACTACCTTAGCGATCCGGTCGGCCGGGAACATGTGCTCAAGATAGTGCGCACGAAGCGCAAAGCAGCGCACTTGCCTGAGGCAAGCGAAGAAGAACTGGTGGACCAGGCCGCTGGATTCTTCGCCGGCGGTCACGACGTCATTGTGGCTGGCCGCCATTTTGAGCGCGGCGCACAGGATGATTCGCAGTTGGCATCTTCGGGCACGCTAAGCGCTGAAGAACACCTGCTCTTTATGCAGCTGACTATCGACGCCATGCGGGATCTCTACGAGCGCAACCGCTACGCACCCTACGTGGTGGCGTTTCAAAACTGGCTGCAGCCAGCCGGTGCTTCCTTCGAGCACCTGCATAAACAGCTCGTTGCTATTGATGATCGCGGTATGGCCTCCCACCGGGAGGTTCAGATGCTGCGCAGCAATATGAACATGTACAACGAATGGGCGGTGGATTATGCCGCTAGCCGCAATCTCGTCATAGCGGAAAACGACCATGCTGTCCTCTTCGCCGGCTTTGGACACCGTTATCCCACATTGGAGGTGTACTCCAAGTCCGCAACCTGCGAACCGTGGCTGCAGTCGGAAGAAGAAATTCGTGCCATGAGCGATCTGGTCCACGCCGCCCACGCCGCAGTAGGCCGCGAGGTGCCCTGCAATGAGGAATGGCACCACAAGCCCGCCGACGTCGATGTTGCACAACCATGGCGCATTCTCATCAAGTTACGTATTTCTACGCTCGCTGGATTCGAAGGCGGCACCAAGATCTACCTCAACACCATTTCGCCCTGGGACTTGCGCGATAGGGTAGTAGGCCAGCTTTACCCCCTGCGCGAATCCGGACATGTTTCCGGCTCAATACGCGTGGCGACGGAGTGCTCGGTGCAACGCAATAGCCTGCTTTATAACCCGCAGCTGCGCTAAGCAGACCCCGCTGGGCAAACGGTGGTCGGCTCAGCGCCTGACCAGGAGCGTGAGCTCGCTCGAACCCGGCCGCGGTTCTTCAACGGTCATATCTGCGGCGCGCGCGATAGCAGCAACGTCGGCGGCGCTATAGGCATCGGCAGGAGAGAGCGCTAGCTCGCGGGCGAGGAGGCCCTTGTAGTGCTTATTAAAGTGGCTGACTACCTTGCGCGAGCCATCTTCTTGCACGCTTTCTACCCGCACCGTTACCGCGTCTTTCACCCGGCCCAATTGTTGGTACGTACCCGAGCGCAAATCAACAATAAGCTCGTCTACTCCCTCGAGAGCCTGTGTAATCTGCTTGCCCCAGTGCGATTTCATGGTGCGGCCGCTAAGTTTTGTCCCGCCCGAAAGCCGGTAATGAGGGATGGGATCGCTGGCGCGGAGGACGCCAAAAAGGGCGTCGCCAATGGCAAGGCGATCCCATGTGGGGAGGGTAGGAGCGTCCAAGGCATCAAAGAGCACGCCGGTATAGCGCAACACGGCTGGCATGGTGGGGGTGGTAAAGAGCCCCTGGTTGGACTCGGCTTCACCGCGCAGTTTCTCTGAAAGTTTCAGCACCTCCATTGCCTGATCAACCGGTAGAGACTGCAGCTCATCTGCAATTTCGCGCCGGGTTTCGTTTAGTCCCGGAAAGGAAAGCTGCGCGAAATCAAGCGCGTGTCCTGTGCCGCCGTGGTCCTTAGTTTCTGAAGGAGGGAGGATAATGAGCATATATACACAGTAGCGGGGTATATTTTTGACCATGATTACCCGCCTTTCTGAACTATTTCTCCGTACCCTTCGTGAGGACCCGGCTGATGCCGAGGTCCCTAGCCACAAGCTGCTCGTACGCGCCGGCTATGTTCGTCGCGTTGCGCCCGGCGTTTATACCTGGCTGCCGTTGGGCCTGCGCACGCTGCGCAAGATTGAAGACGTAGTCCGTCAGGAAATGGATGCCATTGGCGGTCAGGAAATGCTCTTTCCTGCTTTGCTGCCGCGCGAGCCTTATGAAAAGACCAACCGTTGGGTTGAATACGGCGATAATCTCTTCCGCCTGAAGGACCGCAAGAACGCAGATATGCTGCTTGGCCCTACCCATGAGGAGATGTTTGCCAGCGCCGTAAAGGACATGTACTCCTCTTATAAGGATTTCCCGGTTACGCTGTATCAGATTCAGACCAAGTATCGCGATGAGGAGCGCCCCCGCGCCGGCGTGCTGCGCGGCCGTGAGTTCACCATGAAGGACTCATACTCCTTCGACATGACCGATGAAGGCTTAGACGAGTCCTATGGTCGCCACCGAAAGGCGTATCAAAATATCTTCAACCGTCTAGAGATTGATTACGCCATTTGTAAGGCCACCTCTGGCGCGATGGGTGGTTCTGCCTCGGAGGAATTCCTCGCCGTCTCTGAGGTGGGCGAGGATACCTTCGTGCGCTCCACCGAGGGCGATTATGCTGCCAACGTGGAAGCCGTAGTTACCCCAGCACCTGCGGAGAAGGACATCGAGGGCCAGCCAGAGGCGCAGGAATACGATACCCCGAATGCAGAGAGCATTGATTCACTCGTTTCCTGGGCAAAGCAAGCAGGCATTACTATCGACGGCCGCGAGGCAACGGCCGCAGACACCCTCAAGTGCATGATGGTAAAGCTCTTCCACCCAGCTGCTGAGAGCGAAAAGCGTGAGTCCGAGTTGGCCGCCGTGCTCATCCCGGGCGATCGTGAGCTGGATGAAAAGCGCCTCGAGGCTGCACTCGAACCGGTGGAGTTCGAATTGGCCGGGGACAAGGACTTTGCAGACAATGACTTCCTAGTCAAGGGCTATGTTGGACCGCGTGCATTGAACGCCCATGACATTAAGGTCCTAGCCGATCCGCGCGTGGTCAAGGGCACAGCGTGGATTACCGGCGCTGACGCAAGCGAGCGCCACGTGGTTGGCTGCGTGGCTGGCCGCGATTTCACCGTGGATGAGTTCATTGAGGCCGCAGAGGTCAAGGAAGGCGACCTTGCCCCGGATAACCAGGGCACATTGACCCTGGAGCGCGGCATCGAGCTGGGTCACATCTTCCAGCTGGGTCGAAAGTACACTGAGGCCTTCGACGTCCAGATTTTGGATGAAAACGGCAAGCGTGCGGTTCCAACCATGGGTTCTTATGGCATTGGCATCACTCGTATGTTGGCCGTGCTAGCCGAGCAGCGCCATGATGACAAGGGCCTTAACTGGCCGGTAGCTGTCGCGCCCTATCAGGTCCATGTGGCCGTGGCTAATAAGGACGCCGCAGCCATGGAGGCCGGCGATAAGCTGGTAGAAGAGCTGTCCGCCAAGGGGATCGAGGTGCTTTTTGATGACCGCCCGAAGGTCTCCCCAGGTGTGAAGTTCAAGGATGCAGAGCTGCTAGGCATGCCATTTGTGGCAATCCTGGGCCGTGCCTTCAAGGAAGGCAAGATAGAGCTGCGCATCCGCGGCGGAGAGACCCTAGAGGTCCCGGCGGAGGAAATCGTGGGCAAGATTCTTGAGCTGGTTCGCGGTTAGAGAGACGCGCAATGAGTCGCGTCGGGGTACCGTGGAAAGTATGAATTTCCAAAAGAATGGACTTTCCACGGTGCTTTCCGCGATGGGCGTATTGCACTTTGTGAAGGCCAAAACTTTCGAATCCATCGTTCCGCCGCAGCTGCCCGGCCCCGCACGGTTTTATAACTTTGCTTCTGGTCTCTGGGAGATAGTCACTGGCGCGTTGCTGCGGCGCCGCGCTACCCGTGGGTTCGGCGGTGCTTCTGCGCTTGCGCTCTTTGCCGCTGTATGGCCAGCCAATATGTACCACGCCTGGATTGAGCGCAAGGCAGGATGGCCGAAAAAGATCTACCACATCATCCGCCAGCCGCTGCAGGTGCTGCTCATGATGTATGCCTGGAATATCGCCAAGCACGAGGCTTAAAGGAATTGACATTGCTGCGCGCTAACTAGGTAGACGCAGCAGAAAAGCCGGCCCCGTCCTCAACCCCGCGGAAACGCCGCAGGGTGGGGAGGGGCCGGTTTTCTCTTTCGTGCCGGAGCCTAGGACTTAGCCGGCAACTGGGCCGCCGCAGTTAGGCCATGCGCCAGCGCCCTGGGTGGCCAGAACGTTTTCGGCCACGGCAATCTGCTGCTCTCGCGTTGCCTGGTCAGCGGTTGCAGCGTACTGGGTGCCGCCATTGGCAGCCCAGGTTTGCGCGTTGAACTGCAGGCCACCCTGGTAACCGTTTCCGGTATTGATATGCCAGTCACCGCCGGACTCGCAGGCAGCAACCTGATCCCAAGCGCTAGCCGGTGCGGCAGTAGCGGCAGGGGCGGCAAGGCCAGCAAGGCCCAGTGCGGCAGCGGATACAGTCAAAATGGTCTTCTTAGAACGCATTGAGAGGAAACTCCTTCTCTTTGTGTCTTTTAGGCTCGCGGTATCTCCTGCAAGCTCATGGTGCACCAACCTACGCACGCTTGTAGAGCAGAAGCAATGCATAGCGTCGTAGAGCTCGCTACATTTTCACTGTCCGGCGTTCAGGGGATTGACAGGTAGGCGTCGCGTCCTAGCGCATGCCGTGGGATTCGGCCGCGATGCCGATGAGCCAGGTGATCCAGTCTTGATCTGGTGATTCTTCTTGCGCCGCCTGCGCAGCGGCGGCGGACCATTTCCGGCCGTCCTGTTCGGCGAGGCCGCCTAAAAAGTCCAGCGCAGATGCGGAATCATGGGGAAGTTCTTGGTCGCCGGAAGAATAAGCTGGCTCGGGTTGTGGCACGGTGCCATACCGGCCTAAGGCCTCCTGCAGGGCATCGATGCGGCGGTGGTGGACCTCTAGGCGGTGGTCCACGTTGCCCTCGTGCTCTGCGCCGACGTAGGCCCGGGCGAAATCCAGCGCATAAACCTGCTCATACTCCCAGGCAAGGAGATCAGCAGCACTTTTTTGCTCTGGTTGGGAAAGCTCTGGGATAGCGGGAGCATCGCCTGGCAGCCAAGCATTGAGCGCGATGGCTTGCTCGGTCACCAGGATGCGCGATTCAACGGTGACTTCATCGGCTGCCGCTGTCGTAGCAGAGGCGGCATTTTCCATAACCTCGGAAGAATCCGCGGCGCGGTTAGCTTTAGTGGGGCGCTCCACCTCACACGAGCGTGGGGGATTGCCGGCATCGTCGGTACCGCAGAGGCGCGTAATTTCGGCATAGAGGGCATCTGCCTGGGAACTGCGGATTCCTGCGGCGTGATCGTCGACGCCGTTTAAAGCAAGGGCGTCGGTTGCGGCGGCGTCGGCAAGCGCGAGCAGCCTATTTTCCGGCCGGGGGCCGAAATAGTCGACGACGGAATCAACTGCCTGGCACCCGGTTAAGGCGGGCAGGGTGGCGGTTGTGGCTACGAGAATCAAAGCTATACGTCGGCGGTTCACGCAAAAGACTGTACCCGGTAGCACGTAGGCTAGTGGGCATGGCTTTCCCAGATGCACAACAATTGACCGATCTCTTGCAGCCAAAGCTAGCTGAGCGGGGATTGGATGTAGAAGACATTAAGACCACCAAGGCGGGGAAGAAATCCCAGGTGGTTATCCGTATTGATGGTGATAAGCGCCCTAGCTCGGACGTGCTGGAGGAAGTATCTAATGAGATTTCTGCTTTCTTTGACGCCAAGGAAGAAGCAGGCGAGCTCAATTTTGGTGCCGGCTACACCTTGGAGGTTTCCACCCCTGGAGTGGATTTGCCGTTGACCGCCCCACGCCACTGGCGCCGCAATCGGGGGCGCAAGGTTACCTTCGACCTTGGCGATGGCAAGTCTCAGACAGCTCGCATTGGCGCGCTTAACGACACCGCCGATGCCGTAATCCTCATCACGGCAAATAAAAAGGACGTGCAGACGCGCGCAGAGCGATTGGAAAACATTGCCCGGGCAGTGGTAGAAATTGAATTTGCGCAGCCGTCCGAACAGGAATTAGCGGCGGTGCACAAGACGTTTGAAGAAGCCGAGAATTAACCGGCAACCGAGAGGAATGACAAGTGAATATTGATCTGCAGGCACTTCGCACCATCGAATCCGAACGCAACGTCCCGGTAAAGGACTTGCTGGAAGCGATTGCGGGTGCCTTGTTGTATTCCTACCTGGATTACCGCGAGTCTAATGCTGGCGGCAAGGTGGAAGGCGCCAAGTCCCGCGTCGATATCGATACCACCACTGGTGCAGTCAGCGTCATCGTCTCGGAGCGCGACCCGGAAACTGGGGAAGTAACCACCGAATACGATGACACTCCAGAGAACTTTGGCCGCGTAGGCGCACAGGCCGTGCGCGAGGCCATCTTGCGCAAGCTGCGCGAGGCGGAGGCAGAGCGCACCTATGATTCCTACTCGGGGCTTACCGGCCGCGTGGTCAGTGGCATCGTCCAGCGCGATGCCCGCGCTAATGCCCGCGGCATCGTCGTAGTCCAGTTGGGCTCTGAGCTGGAATCTCAGGACGGCATTCTACTGCCTGCCGAGCAGATTCCCGGTGAAAAGCTGGAGCACGGTGACCGCATTAAGGCCTACGTTGTCGGCGTGAATCGCAATGGTGCCCAGGTGCAGATCAACCTCTCGCGTACCCACCCTGAATTGGTGCGTGGCCTTTTCGAGCTGGAAGTTCCAGAGGTTGCCGATGAAACCGTAGAAATGATTGCTATCGCCCGCGAGGCGGGTCACCGCTCCAAGGTGGCGGTTGTGGGCCACGCGAAGGGCCTGAACGCGAAGGGCGCTTGCATCGGGCCACGCGGCCAGCGCGTCAACAACATCATGCGTCAGCTCGGCGGTGAGAAGATTGACATCATTGACTTCAGTGAGGACCCCACGGTCTATGTGGGCAATGCGCTAGCGCCCTCAAAGGTGGTTAAGGTCACCGTCGTGGACAACGAGGCACAGGTCGCCCGTGTGGTAGTGCCGGATTACCAGCTCTCCCTGGCCATTGGTAAAGAGGGGCAAAATGCCCGACTAGCTGCTCGTTTGACCGGTTGGAAGATTGATATTCACTCGGACGCTGACGCTAATTAAGGATCTGCGCGGTTGTAGCGTAGTCTAGTAAATGGCCCAGTTGCAGAATGGGGCATAGTGGCGACGCGAAAAGTAAGGAGTTGAATGTCTGAGAGGCTAAGACTCCGGACCTGCATCGCTACTCGCCGCCGCCTGCCAGATACGGACTTGCTACGAGTGGTTATCGACCGAGATGATCCGCATGGCCGCCGTCTGGTAGCAGATCCCCACCGCCGGCTTCCCGGTCGTGGGGCGTGGATTAGCCCCACCCTTTCTGCACTCGAGCTGGCGGAGCGCAAACGTGCTTTCAAGCGCGCGCTTCGCACGTCCGCACCCGTGGACACAGGTCAGGTACGTCAATACTTGGAAGCGCAGAGCGGACAAGTAACTAAGGCGGAAGACACCGCGTTAGATTCGTACAAACCAGAGTTACAAAGGAAGACCGAACACTGATGAGCGCACAACGATGAAGCATCAGCGATGAACGTCCAACAAACCTAACTAGGGGTCAGGCCAGTTTCCGTGGCCTTGGCTCCTAGTCGATACCAAGAGGAGACAAGTGCCCGGAAAGCTACGTGTTCACGAGCTAGCAAAGCAGCTCGGAGTAACCAGCAAGGAACTGCTCGCCACCCTGAAAGAACAGGGTGAGTTTGTAAAGACTGCTTCTTCCACCATCGAACCGCCGGTGGTTAAGAAGATGCGAGCTCATTATGAAGCACAGTCCGGTGGCGATGAGTCCGCCGAGAAGAAGCAAGACAAAAAGCCTGCCAAGGGTGCTGCTAAGAGCACTGCCAAAGCAAGTGCTCCTAAGCCAGGGGCGCAGTCCGCTGCAGCCAAGCCCGGGGCAAAGGCTGCCGCACCGAAGCCGGGCGCACAGGCTCCGAAGCCGGGGGCCAAGCCTGCCGCACCGAAGCCAGGTCAGGGCGCTCCTAAGCCCGGCGCACAGCCAGCTGCACCGAAGCCAGGCGCACAGGCTCCGAAGCCGGGGGCCAAGCCTGCCGCACCGAAGCCAGGCCAGGGCGCACCTAAGCCCGGCCAGGCTGGTGGCAAGAAGACGGGCGAGCGCCCGACCCCAGGCAATTCCATGCCTCGCCCGATGCCGAAGCCAGGCGGTACCCGCCGCGTAGCCAATAACCCGTTCTCCACGGGCGGCGGCGATAGCCGGCCGGGCCCACGTCCAGGCGGCTCTAAGGGCCCGCGTGGCGGCAATAAGCCAGATAACCGCGGCAAGCGCGGCGGTCAAAACGAGGGTGGAAATAACCGCCAGGGTGGCAATAGCCAGGGTGGCGGCGGTCGCCGTCCATCCCCAGCGATGATGCCTTCCCATCCAAACCCTGCATCGATGCCGTCTAAGGCACCGAGCGGTGGTGGACGCGGTGGCCGTGGCCGTGGTGGTCACGGAGGACCAGGCGGCGGTCGGCCAGGTGGCGGCCGTCCAGGCGGTTTCCGTGGCGGCGGACGCGGCGGACGTCGCGGTGGCACCGCAGGTGCATTCGGCCGTCCAGGTGGCGCTCCACGCAAGGGCAAGAAGTCTAAGCGTCAGAAGCGCCATGAGTACGAAGAGCAGCAGAAGCATGTCGTAGGCGGCGTGCGCTTGCCAGATGGCAAGGGCAAGACCGTCCGCCTGCGTCGTGGCGCTTCCCTTTCGGACTTCGCTGAGAAGATCGGTGCGGATCCAGCAGCACTGGTGCAGGCGCTGTTTAACCTTGGCGAAATGGTGACGGCGACCGCTTCGGTATCGGAAGATACGCTGCAGCTGCTCGGCTCTGAGATTAACTACAACGTCGAGGTCGTCTCCCCTGAGGATGAGGACCGCGAGCTCCTCGAGTCCTTCGACCTGCAGTTCGGTGAGGACGAAGGCGGCGAGGAAGCGCTGGAGAATCGTCCTCCAGTCGTCTCCGTCATGGGTCACGTTGACCACGGTAAGACCCGCCTGTTGGACGCCATCCGCAAGACCAACGAGGGCGCCCGCGAGGAAGGCGGCATCACCCAGGGCATTGGTGCATACCAGACCACGGTAGACGTGGACGGCGAACGCACCATTACCTTCCTGGATACCCCGGGTCACGAGGCCTTTACCGCCATGCGTGCCCGTGGTGCTAAGTCCACCGACTTGGCCATCCTCGTGGTTGCCGCCGATGACGGCGTCATGCCACAGACCGTGGAGGCCATCAACCACGCCAAGGCTGCGGATATTCCGGTAGTCGTGGCAGTCAACAAGGTGGATAAGCCGGAAGCTCAGCCGGATAAGATCCGTGGCCAGCTCACCGAATACGGCTTGGTTCCGGAGGAATACGGTGGCGACACCATGTTCGTGGACATCTCCGCGAAGCAGGGTAAGAACATCGATCAGCTGCTCGAGTCCGTCATCCTGACCGCGGATGCAGCCTTGGAGCTGACCGCTAACCCAGATATGGACGCACAGGGTGTGGCAATTGAGGCACACCTCGACCGCGGCCGTGGTCCGGTTGCTACCGTCATTGTCCAGCGCGGTACCTTGCACGTGGGCGATTCCATCGTCGTGGGCGATGCACACGGCCGTGTGCGCCGCATGCTCGATGAATTCGGCGGCGACGTCGAAGAGGCCGGTCCATCCCGCCCGGTTCAGGTCCAAGGCCTGTCTGGTGTGCCTGGCGCTGGCGATAACCTGCTCGTGGTGGAAGACGACCGCGTTGCCCGCCAGATTGCCAACCAGCGTGACGCCCGCAAGCGCTCTGCCCTGCAGGCCAAGCAGCGCAAGCGCGTCTCCTTGGAGGATCTGGACAAGGTATTGCAGGAGACTTCGACCCTCAACCTCATCCTCAAGGGCGACAATGCCGGTTCCGTCGAGGCACTGGAAGACGCCCTGCTGGATATCAAGACCGAGGACGAAGTCGAGCTCAACATCATCGACCGTGGTGTGGGCGCTGTGACCGAGACCAACGTCTCCCTGGCAGCGGCTTCCGACGCCGTTATCATTGCCTTCAACACTCGTGCGGAAGGCAAGGCGACGGAGATGGCCACCCAAGAGGGCGTGGATATTCGTTACTACACGATCATCTACAAGGCCATCGAAGAGGTCGAAGCTGCGCTCAAGGGCATGCTCAAGCCTATTTACGAGGAACGCGACACCGGTGCGGCCGAAATCCGTGCCCTGTTTAAGTCCTCCGCGGTGGGTACCATCGCCGGCTGCATGGTCACCGAGGGCAAGGTTGTCCGTAACGGCAAGATTCGCTTGCTGCGCGATAACAACGTCATCACTGCCGACGCCAAGATTGAGTCCCTGCGTCACGAGAAGGACGACGCAACCGAGATCAAGGCCGGCTATGAGTGCGGTATGGTGCTCTCTTACCCGGATATCCAGGTAGGCGACATCATCCAGGCCTACGAAGAGGTCGAGGTTCCGCGCGACTAACTGACGCCGCCGCAAGGCCCACTTCCACACTCACCGTCTCTCCACTGAATGTGCTTCCAGCACACAGGTGGGGAGGATTGGGGAGAGTGGAAGTGGGCCTTTTGCTTTAGCAGCTTGTTTATAGCGATGATTTTGCATGGCCCACTTCGCACCTGTGCAAGCGGTACGGGTTTTCATTGTCCGGTATTGCGCACTAAACTGGTGGTTTCTTATACCGGTTGGCGGTAATTTTAAAGATGGATTCTTTTTGAGCTGGGAGGTTCACATGGTTGATCACGCACGCGCAGCGCGTATGGCCAAGCGCATTCAGGAAATCGTGGCAAGCGCCATCGAACGCCAGATTAAGGATCGCCGCCTTGAGCTGGTGACTATTACGGATACTCGAGTCACCGGCGACCTGCACGATGCCACCGTTTTTTATACCGTGCGCGGAAAAGACATTGACTCCGAGCCGGATTTCCAGCAAGCAGAAGAAGCTCTCAAGCGCGCTAAGGGGCAGCTGCGCAAGATTGTAGGAGATCAGCTCTCCGTGCGCTTTACCCCGACGCTGACCTTCGAGGTCGATACCGTTCCAGAAGCTTCAGCTCATATGGAAGAACTATTAGCTCGTGCCCGTGCCCGCGACGAGGAGTTGGCGAAGCTGAAGAAAAACGCCCAGCCCGCAGGGGACGCAAACCCATATAAGACCTCCGATGAAGACGAGGCTTAAGTGACTAAAAAGCAATACCAGCCGGCAGTTGCTGCCCTGCAGGATGCCCACAGCATCTGCATTGTCACGCATCTGCGGCCGGACGCCGATGCCATCGGTTCTGCTGCGGCGTTGCTGCTCGCGTTGCGGCAACAGGGCAAAGACGTGTGCGCCGTCGTGGGCCAAGATCGGGAAATCTCTCGGAACTTATACACCATTCCCGGTGCCGAGGACGTCACCGTCAGTCGCGAACTGCCCGACGGCTACGACCTTTATGTCACCGTTGATTGTGGTTCCTTGGACCGGACGGGATTTTTTGCAGACCACATTGAGCAGCTAGCCCAGCAGGGCCGGGTTCTGTGCATTGACCATCATTCTTCTAATCCAGGATTCGGTGCCATCAATGTGGTGGATACCGAATGTGAATCCACCACAGTGGTCTTGCTGAGCATCCTGGATTCTCTAGAAATTCAAGTTGACCGCCATATCGCGCACTGCCTTTATGCAGGTTTGATGACTGATACCGGCAGCTTCCGCTGGGGTAGGCCGGCAATGCACGATATTGCCACCCGTCTGATGCATTACGATCTCGATACTAAGCAGATCGCCGCTGACCTCTTGGATTCCATCACACCGGACGATCTACAAATGATTGGTAGGGTACTGGCTGGTCTGCGTATTGAGGAAGCAGGGGAGCACACCCTAGGCATCCTTGTCGCGCGAAGGGATGATATCCACGGCCACTCAGATTCGGCCGTGGAGTCACTGGTGGAATTCGTCCGCGCGCTAGAAGGAACCACCATAGGCGTGGTGTTTAAAGAGCAAGCTCCGGAGGTATGGGCGGTATCCTTACGTTCCTCTCGGATTGATTGCTCCTCCGTTGCTCTTAACTTTGGCGGCGGCGGGCATGTTCCAGCCGCAGGGTATACCGCTCACGGAGCTCCAGAAAAAATCATTAAGGAATTGGTGGCCGCTATTCAATGAGTACAGGGCAGACGGATGGATTGAACACCCAGGATCGCTCCACCGCCGGCACAGTAACCGCACGCGAGGTCTTTGGCCTCGCGTTTCCTGCGCTTGGCGTGCTAGCGGCGATGCCACTCTATCTTCTGTTGGATACCGCGGTGGTCGGCCGCCTTGGCGCGCAAGAGCTAGCTTCTCTGGCCGCAGCGACCACGATTCACTCCGTGGTGACTACGCAGTTGACATTTTTGTCCTACGGCACGACCGCTCGCTCTGCTCGCCTCTTTGGCTCCGGAAAACGCGAAGCTGCGGTTGCTGAGGGCGTGCAAGCTACTTATGTGGCCTTGGGAGTAGGCGGGCTTCTCGCGGTTATCATGTGGATTTTCGGCGGCGCATTTGCTCGTGCTCTAACTGGTGATCCCGCCACGGCTGCTGGAACGGCGTTGTGGCTGCGCATCGCGGCACTTGCCATTCCCGTTACATTGGTGGAAATGGCTGGCAACGGGTGGATGCGCGGAGTCCAAGATACAAAGAAACCGCTGTATTTCACCTTGGCTGGCATGATTCCCGGCGCGATTGCAGTGCCCATCTTTGTCCATTTCTGGGGGCTGGCCGGCTCCGCTATAGCCACGGTACTGGGCATGAGCATTATTGCTGCGCTATTTGTCCGCGAATTACACAAGGAACATACCGGTTCTTGGCACATTCAATGGCGTGTGATACGCGAGCAGTTGATTTTGGGTCGCGATCTCATTTTGCGCTCGGCTAGTTTCCAGGTGGCTTTCCTCACCGCCACGGCCGTGGTCTCCCGGGTGGGTACCGCTTCTCTGGCCGGTCACCAGATCATGATGCAGTTGTGGAACTTTATGTCCCTCATCTTGGATTCTTTGGCCATTGCCGCACAATCTTTGACGGGAGCGGCCCTAGGCGCTGGCTCTGCTAAGCATGCACGCGGTGTAGGCAGCAAGGTCGTGTTGTACTCTACGATTTTTTCGGGACTGCTGGCCGCCGTTTTCGCTGCCGGCGCGGGAATTATTCCACGCATCTTTACCTCCGCTCCGGAGGTTTTGGATGCCATTTCCCAGCCGTGGTGGATCTTGGTAGCCATGGTCATTGGCGGTGGCGTAGTCTTCGCGCTCGATGGCGTACTGCTTGGCGCCGGCGATGCAGCCTTCTTGCGCACACTGACTATTTCTTCGGTTCTGGTGGGATTTTTGCCAGGCGTAATCTTGGCGCATTTTATGGGCACAGGGTTGACTGGCGTGTGGTGCGGTCTTGCTGCATTCATTGCTTTCCGTATGGTGGGCGTGGTCTACCGGTTCCGATCCATGAAATGGGCCGTAGTACAAGAGAACTAGCTGCGCTAAAGTGGGCGTGTTGATACTCTCGCGCGGCGTGCGGCTCCGTGCAGCGCGCAGATTCTAGAAAGGCAGGTGAGAAACCTATGCCAACAGTGTGGGCGGTTTCTGACCTGCATGGAGCGGTCAGCGCCAATAGCGAGCGCATTGATCAGCTCACTCCGCCCGATCCCGCGGATTGGCTCATCGTGGCCGGGGACGTTGCAGAACGCACCGATCTCATCGTTCGTATTTTGCGCCAGCTCAATGATCGCTATGCCAGGGTCATCTGGGCGCCGGGCAATCATGAGTTATTCTCCCGCTCCCAGGACCGGTATCAAGGCCGAGATAAGTATGCGCACCTGGTGGAAAGGTGTAGGGAAATTGGTGTCATTACTCCCGAAGACCCGTATCCGGTATTTCACGGGACCACCATCGTTCCGCTATTTACTTTGTATGATTACAGTTTCCGTCCGCATGACCTTAGCGTGGACGAAGCCATTGACGCGGCGCGCGCAAAACAACTGATGATGACCGATGAGTTCGCCATCGCCCCCTTCGTAGACGTGCGGGCGTGGTGTTGGGACAGGTTGGCCTATTCCATCAAGCGCCTTTCCCGAGTACATGGTCCTACCGTGCTGGTTAACCATTGGCCGTTGGTCCAAGAACCAACCATGCTGTTGCGCTTTCCGGAAATTGCCTTGTGGTGCGGAACCAGGCATACGCGGTCGTGGCCGCGGCGCTATAACGCGGAGTCCGTCATCTATGGGCACCTGCATATGCCGTCTCGCATGAATGTGGATGGCGTTGACCATATCGAGACGTCATTGGGGTATCCACGCGAATGGCAGGGGCGCGACAGCGCCCAGGCGTGGCCGTATCCGGTACTGCGTTCTTTTGAAGGGGAGGAGGCACGATGATGTATCCAGAGTTATTTCCGGAAAGTGCGCGCTATTGCTATGTGCGCACGGATTCGGGTTACGCGGATTTGGCTAATTTTGAAGGCCTCGCGGCCGAAGAAAAGTCTCTCGTTTCCCAGGCAGTTGATGTGCGCAAGGCCGAGTTCGGAGATGCTCGGTGGTGTGCGCATCGAGCCTTGCAGGAATTGGGGGCCAGCCCGGCGACGCCGATTCTGCGCGGCGAGCGCGGCATGCCGCTGTGGCCCGAGGGTTTTGTAGGCTCGATGACCCATACAGAGGGCATGCGGGCTGCGGTGGTTGCCCCTACCTCAGCCTTAAAATCCGTAGGCCTGGATGCAGAACCCGCCGAACCGCTGCCAGATCATGTGCTCACAATGATCGCTCGGGCAGGGGAGATGCCGCAGCTTTTGCGGCTGCGTGAGGCAGGGATTACCTGCCCGGACCGATTGCTTTTTTGTGCCAAGGAGGCCACGTATAAGTCGTGGTTTCCCATGACCTTCCGCTGGCTGGACTTTGACCAAGCAGAAATCGACCTGCGCGAGGATGGCACGCTCATTTCCTATATTTTGGCCCGGCCCACTCCGGTGCCGTTTATCACTGGGCGCTGGGTGATTCGAGATGGCTACGTCATCGTGTCCACATCGGTTCCGGCCCTAGACTTTAGCCATTAAAGGGTAGAGGGCCGTGCCACAAATACTGTGGCTAGGCGCTTGCCTTTTTCCTTGATGAGCGCGACTGCCTGGCCGTTGGGGGCCACGGCGGCGTGCACGCCTTTAAGCCCGCGGGGTTCGAGCCATTTGCCCATAGCTAGAGCCGCCGCCTCATCCTCGGTGACGGATAGAACTGGGAAGCAGCGAGCCAAGGCTTCGTCCAAGCTCAAGGAAAGGCGCGGGGAATCGGCAAGGTCGTCGAGCGAGAGGGCGTCGGCAAGCGTAAAAGGGCCCACCTTTGTGCGGCGCAAAGCAGTAAGGTGCCCGCCTACCTGAAGGGCCTCGCCCAAATCACGGGCCAGGGAGCGGATATAGGTGCCAGAGGAGCAATCTACCGTGACATCTAAGTCGATATAGTCGCCCTCGCGGCGCTGTGCGAGAACGTCAAACTTATCTACCGTTACTGGGCGGGCGGGAATGTCTACCTCCTGGCCCTCGCGTACTAGCTCATGGGCGCGGCGGCCGTTAATTTTAATAGCGGATACGGCCGCGGGCTTTTGCATAATATCGCCGGTGAGCTTGGCAATCTCTGTCTCGATTGCGGTGCGGTCAACGCCCGCAGCGCTAGCGCCCCAGCAGTGTTCTCCTTCGGCGTCATCGGTTGTGGTGGCGGCGCCGAGGCGAATGGTGGCGTCATAGGACTTAGTGGAGGCAACCATGTGGGCCAAGAACTTGGTGCCACGCTCCAGGCCAAGGACAAGCACGCCGGTGGCCATGGGGTCGAGAGTGCCGGCGTGGCCTACCTTCTTGGTGTGAAAGTACCTGCGTAGGCGGCCGACAACATCGTGGGAGGTCATGCCGGCGGGTTTGTCCACGATGACGAGTCCGGAGTTTGCGAGCGCATCAGTCATAGCCTCTAAGTCTATGCTCTACGATGGTCTGCGTGGATATTTGGTACGGAATCGATGACATCCCCGCGGAAATGGGCCCAACGTCAGTAACCATCGGCGTCTTTGACGGCCTGCACCGGGGCCATCAGCAGCTCATCTCCGCCTGCGTGGAGCATGCACGCGCTCATGGTGAGCGCCCTGTCATGGTGACCTTTGACCCGCACCCGGTGTCGGTATTCCTCCCAGAGCGTGCGCCCTTGGCGGTGCTGAGCTTTGCACGCCGACTGGAATTGGCCGAAGATCTAGGCATTGAAGCCGTGCTTGTCATCGACTTCACCAAAGACCTAGCCGGCGTAGAGCCGCAGCCCTACGTGGAAGAACTGTTGGTAGGAAAACTCAATGCGCAGCACATAGTGGTGGGGGAGAACTTCACCTTTGGCGCGGGTGCCACCGGAACCGCCCGGGCCATGCAAGATTTTGGTGCCGAGTTTGGCTTTAGCGTGGATATCGTCCCGTTGCTGGATGATGCCGGCGTGCGGATTTGTTCCACCCATATTCGCGAGTGTCTTGCGAACGGGGACATTGAATCCGCTAATTGGGCGCTCGGCCGCCATTTCACCGTGACCGGGCCCGTGGTACGCGGCGCGGGCCGGGGAGGAAAGGAACTGGGCTTTCCTACGGCCAATCAGTACTTCCCGGATACGGTGGCCATCCCGGCCGATGGCGTTTACGCAGGGTGGTTTATTGTCCACTCTGACTCTTCCATAGACGGCGACATGCGCCCTGGCGTGGCCTACGCGGCTGCTATTTCCGTGGGCACCAACCCTACTTTTGGTGACGAGGAGCGCTCCATCGAGTCCTTCGTGCTCGACCGCGATGCGGATCTGTATGGATATGAGGCCACGGTGCATTTCGTCGGTCACCTTCGCGATATGGTGAAGTTCAATTCCGTGGATGAGCTGCTAGAAGCCATGGCCAATGACGTAGCCAAGGCGCGCCGGGTGCTTGCTGCCGATGCTAAGGCACAAGGCTGGACCGCCAAAGACTATTTCCTACGGGAGAAATAAATGAAGGCCATTCTCGACCTCGATACCGGTATTGATGATGCCTTGGCGCTGGCGTATGCCATAGCCCATCCAGACTTGGAACTAATCGGTGTGACCTGTACGTACGGCAACGTGACTGTGCCCTTGGCCGTGCGCAATACACTTGCCCTCCTGGAGCTGCTGGGCAAAGGTGATATTCCGGTTTTTGCCGGCCCCAGCCCGGATGGCTTTCGGCCGAGCGATATTTCCTCCTTTATCCATGGCCGCAACGGCGTAGGCGAGGTCCTCCTGCCGCCGGCAACCGGGCAGGTCCAGTCTCAACCCGCGGCAGATTTCCTCATCCAAGCAGTCCACGAGCATGGCGCTGATTTGGTCATCATTCCTACCGGTCCTTCCACCACTATTGCGGCCGCAATGCGCCAAGACCCCAGTTTTGCCGCGAACGCGCACCTGGTGATGATGGGCGGGGCGCTCACAGTACCTGGAAATGTCACGCCGTGGTCTGAGGCTAATATTTCCCAGGATCCGGAGGCTACCGATTACCTATTCCGCCATGCCGGCGATATCACCATGGTGGGCCTGGATGTCACTTTGCGCACGTTGTTGACTGCGGAGGAATCCGCTCGTTGGCGCGCTTCAGGTACCCGTGCCGGCCGTATCTTTGCGGACATGGTCGATTATTATATTGGTGCCTATGCCACTACGTCGCCGTATTTGGGCGGTTGCGGCCTGCACGATCCACTGGCCGTGGCGGTGGCGGCAGATGCCTCGCTTGTCGACGTCCTTTCGATAAACCTCAAGACCGATACCACCGGCCCTACCCGCGGTCGGACAATCGCAGACGAAACGCGGCTTTCGACAGCGGCAACCGCGAAAGTAGCTGTGGGTGTAGATAGCGAGCGCTTTGTGCGGGAGTTTGTAGAACTACTGGAAACCCTCTTTAGCGAGCTCTAGCAGGCCAGACTTAAGGGCCAAGGAGTTTTGATTTTCTGTGTCCGGACGCTGTAAGGTATTTCTTTGGCTTAGCGACTGCGGTTCACAGCAGTTGCGGCACGTACAAGTCCCGCGCACCGCGCAGGCTTATGCGTCACGATAATGTGGACTGAAATAAAGGAGAAATACTCATGGCTTTGACCACTGAGAAGAAGGCTGAAATCCTCAAGGAGTACGGCCTGCACGAAACCGATACCGGTTCCCCTGAGGCACAGGTTGCCCTGCTGACCTCCCGCATCAATACCTTGACCGAGCACCTGAAGTTCCACAAGCACGATCACCACTCCCGTCGTGGTCTGCTGCTGATGGTTGGTCGCCGTCGTGGCCTGCTGAAGTACCTGGCTGAGAACAACGTCGATCGCTACCGTGATCTGATCTCTCGCCTGGGCCTGCGCCGTTAATTTCGGCTCAGCTTTGGCCCTCTCGCCCCGCCCTTAGGCGGGGCTTTTGTGGTTTTTCTGTTAGAATTTGACAGCGTTGTCGTAGACAAAATTGACCAGGCGGCACCGACGATCGCCTAAAGCACTCAAGGAGACATTTTTTAATGAGCGTTCAGAACTCCGTCGAGTTCAACATTGACGAGGACTTTGGCATTACCGAAGCCATTGCCACGCTAGACAATGGTGACTTTGGCACCCGCACGTTGCGCTTTGAAACCGGCCAGCTAGCCCGCCAGGCAGACGGCTCCGTGACCACCTACTTGGACGATGACACCATGTTGTTGGCCACCACCACCGCTTCTAACCAGCCGCGCGAGGGATTCGACTTCTTCCCCTTGACCGTTGACGTAGAAGAACGCATGTACGCCGCTGGCAAGATTCCGGGCTCCTTCTTCCGCCGAGAGGGACGCCCTTCCTCTGAGGCTATCCTGGCCTGCCGCCTCATCGACCGCCCGCTGCGCCCGACCTTTGTCAAGGGCCTGCGCAATGAGGTCCAGGTTGTCGTCACCGTCATGTCCCAGGATCCGGAAGAGTACTACGACGTCGTTGCTATCAACGGCGCTTCCGCCGCTACCCAGCTGTCTGGCTTGCCCGTCTCTGGTGCTGTAGGCGGCGTCCGCATGGCTCTTATCGCCGACGATAAGCACCCGGAAGGCCAGTGGGTGGCTTTCCCGAACCACGAGCAGCACGAGCGCGCGCTCTTTGAGATGGTTGTTGCCGGCCGCATGGTTAAGAAGGGCCGCAAGGACGACGTGGCCATCATGATGGTCGAGGCTGGTGCCGGCACCAACGTTGCAGAGCGCATTGCTGAAGGCGCTCCTGCGCCGCAGGAAGCAACCGTCGCTGCAGGCCTGGAAGCAGCCAAGCCATTCATTAAGACCCTGTGTGAGGCCCAGAACGGTCTGGCGGAGCGTACCGCCAAGGAAACTCAGGAATTCCCGCTCTTCCCAGCCTATAGTGATGATGTCTTCGAAGCTGTGGAAAGCGCTGCTGCCAAGAAGCTAGAGAAGCTGCTGACTATTCCGGGCAAGCAGGAACGCGACGATGCTACCAATGAATACATGGAGCAGGTCGAAGAAAAGCTCTTGGACCAGTTCGAAGACTTGGATGAGGACAATGCCTCGAAGCAGATCCGCGGCGCGTATAACGCCCTGATGAAGCAGATCGTGCGCCAGAAGATCCTCTCTGAGGGCTTCCGCATTGATGGCCGCGGCGTTACCGATATCCGTGACCTTTCCGTCGAGGTGGATTTGGTGCCACGCGCGCACGGTTCCTCCCTATTTGAGCGCGGAGAAACTCAGATTTTGGGCGTTACCACCCTAGACATGCTCAAGATGGAGCAGCAGATTGATTCCCTGACCCCAGTGGAATCCAAGCGCTATATGCACCACTACAATTTCCCGCCATACTCCACCGGTGAAACCGGCCGTGTAGGTTCCCCGAAGCGCCGCGAGATTGGTCACGGTGCACTAGCCGAGCGCGCCCTGCTTCCGGTCATCCCCTCCCGCGAGGACTTCCCATACGCCATCCGTCAGGTCTCTGAGGCCTTGGGCTCCAATGGCTCTACCTCCATGGGTTCCGTCTGCGCCTCCACCTTGTCCCTCTACAATGCCGGTGTTCCGCTGAAGGCACCCGTAGCTGGCATCGCAATGGGCTTGGTTTCCGGTGAGGTCAACGGTAAGGAGAAGTTCGTCGCCCTGACCGATATCCTCGGTGCCGAGGACGCCTTTGGCGATATGGACTTCAAGGTCGCAGGTACTTCCGAGTACATCACCGCCCTGCAGCTAGACACCAAGCTGGATGGTATCCCGTCTAAGGTCTTGGCTCAGGCATTGGAGCAGGCTCGTGATGCCCGCTCTACCATCCTGGAAACCATGGCTGAGGTCATCGATACGCCGGATGAGATGTCTGGCCTCGCCCCGAAGATCACCTCTGTGAAGATCCCGGTCAATAAGATTGGTGAGCTCATTGGGCCAAAGGGCAAGACCATCAACCAGATCACCGAGGAGACCGGCGCAGATGTCTCCATCGAAGATGACGGAACCGTCTATGTTTCCGCTGCTACCGGTGAAGCCGCAGATGCTGCCATCGAAAAGGTCAATTCCATTGCTAACCCGCAGCTGCCGAAGGTAGGAGAGCGCTTCCTGGGCACCGTGGTAAAGACCGTTCCGTTCGGCGCATTCGTTTCCCTGACTCCGGGTCGCGACGGCCTGATTCACATTTCCAACCTGGGTGGCGATGAGCGCATCGAAAAGGTGGAAGACGTCATCAACGTTGGCGATAAGGTTCAGGTAGAAATCGCTGACATCGATAACCGCGGCAAGATTTCCCTGGTTCCGGTTGAGGATTAATCCTCAAGCCTAAAAGGCCCTGAGCTCCAGTTCACCCACTGGAAGTCAGGGCCTTTCTTGATTTTTGCGTACCCCGAGCGGTGATGTCAGAACTTTAGTTCTGGAAGTCAATCACCACGCGCGATGGCTCTTGCAGAAAAGTCACCGAGTAGGGAGTCTTCTTCTTAAGGCCGATAATGAGCTGGGTTTGTGTCTCGAAGGTGGTGGTGTAGTTGATTTCGCTCACCACCCCGGCACCAGGAGTAGTGCCTGGGGACATGTATTTTTCCTTGAGCTCAGGGGTTGAAGGCCATGGCGTTCCCTCAATGCCTAGGTTTAGAAAGGTAGTGCCCTGAACCTCAACTGGGTTGCCGGATGCCTGCTGGGCGGGGGCATCGGTATAGGAGGTAAACCACCCCGGTTCACCTTCGCCCTCCAAGTCGATGACAACGCGAGTAAACCCATCATGAGCTCCCACTCGCATACCCGTGGGGATGAGGTTTCCAAGTCCTTCCGGCATATGCTGTTGGTCCTCGAGCGAGGCTGTGCCCATGCCCGCAAACGCAACTGGGGACGCGACTTGTGGAATTGATTGCTGGCCAGCATCCGCCGCTGAGGTGCTTTGCGGGGCGGAAGTAGTAGGTGGGGTGGAGCTGGCTGCGGCCTCAGCCGTGTCGACAGTTGACTGAACCTCGCTAAGCGCCGGTGAGCTTTGCTGCGTGGAGTCCTCTGCGGAACAAGCGGCAAGCGATAATGCGCAACCTGCGCTGGTGGCTAGGGCGAGAGTGCGAGAGAAAATTGAACGAGACAAGTTCATCACTTCCTTGGTGCTTACCGTGCTATAAGCCCCATCCTACTGAGGCTGTTGGGGCAGGGGTTAGAAAGTGATGCAATTGTTAAACGTCCTAAAGGGCACGTTGCGGAAGCGGGAAGTAGGCCTACTTCTTTAACTGCACGAGCTGAATAAGGTTTCCCACGGTGTCATCAAAAGCGGCAATGATGGAGGGGCCAACATCGGTGGGCTCCATGGTAAAGTGCACGCCCTTGTCGCTGAGCTCCTTGTATTCGCTTTCAATGTCCGTGGAGAGAAATTGGGTGACCGGAATTCCATCGGCCTTTAGTGCCGCGGCATAGTCTTTTGCTGCGGGGTGGCCTTTCGGCTCGAGAAGTAGCTCGGTGTCTCCCTCGCCATCAGCATTGGTGACGGTAAGCCACCGGAAATCGCCGTGGGTAACGTCATCCTTAACGCGGAATCCTAGCGTGTTGACATAGAAATCGTGAGCGCGTGCAACGTCATCTACGGGAACGGAAGCGATATATATCTGCATGCAGGCCATCCTAGTGATGAAGCTCGGGCACCGTTTAGGAGAACACGTTCTTTGCAGCAGGCGAGGAATTGCGCAGCTATCATGCGCGTTAGGATGGGGAGAAAAGTATTAACGATGTGGCTGAAATAAGGAGAACACACCATGGCTATCAAGGTTGGCGTACTAGGTGCTCACGGGCGCGTGGGTCAAGCAATCGTCGAAGGTGTAAACGCAGAAGATGATCTAGAGCTGGTGGCAGAAATCAACCGCGGTGATGATTTGCAGCAGCTTGTCGACGCCCACGCGGAGGTCATCGTGGACTTTACTCAGCCGGACTCCGTCATGGGAAACCTGGAATTCTGCATTGCCCAAGGCATTCACTGTGTGGTGGGGACCACTGGCTTTGATAAGGAACGCTTGGCGCAGGTAGAGGAGTGGACTAAGCAAGACGGTGCTGGCAATGTCCTGATTGCGCCGAATTTTGCCATCTCCGCTGTGCTCACCATGGTGTTGGCAAAGCAGGCCGCTAAGTTCTTTGAAACTGCAGAGGTCATTGAATTCCATCACCCGACAAAGCTGGATGCGCCGTCCGGTACCGCCATCCATACCGCTGAAGGGATTGCAGCCGCTCGCAAGGAGGCAGGCCTAGGCGAGATGCCGGATGCCACGGAAAAGCAACTGGACGGTGCACGCGGAGCCAATGTCGACGGCATTCCGGTACACGCGGTACGCACTCGCGGCATGGTCGCACACGAAGAGGTTATTTTCGGTGCCCAAGGTCAGTCTCTGACTATTCGCCAAGATTCTTATGACCGTGCGTCCTTTACCCCGGGCGTACTGGTGGGCGTGCGCCAGATTGCGCAACACCCAGGTTTGGTCGTCGGCCTAGATAAGTACTTGGGGCTTTAAGCTATGGCTAAAGCAAGTGAGCTAGACATTCAGCTCATTGCCGCAACGCAATTTCACGCCCCGCGCACTGTGGACTGGACCGCGGATGATTCGGCCTCAGATGGGGAAGCACTAGTCGAGTTTGCTGGAAGAGCGTGTTACGAGTCTTTTGACAAACCCAACCCTCGCACGGCAACGAATGAAGCCTATCTGCACCACATCATGGAGGTAGGTCATACCGCATTGCTTGAGCATGCCACAGCAACGATGTACATCACGGGGCTGTCGCGTTCGGCAAGCCATGAGCTTGTACGCCACCGGCACTTTTCCTTCTCGCAGCTTTCCCAGCGCTTTGTCCACCCAGATGAAACTGAAGTGGTTTTGCCTAAATTGGTGGCCGAAGACGAGCAGCTTAGCCGGTTGGTTATGCAGGCTGTAGATGAAACTCGCTTTGTCTATGACGAGCTGCTAAGCGCGCTCGAAGAGAAACTGGATGAGCCTAATGCACTCCTGCGCAAAAAGCAGGCTCGGCAGGCGGCCCGTGCCGTGCTTCCCAACGCAACAGAAACCCGCATAGTTGTCACCGGCAATTATCGCGCGTGGCGGCATTTTATCGGTGCACGTGCCGCGGAACAGGCCGACGAAGAGCTGCGCCACGTCGCGGTAGAGTGCTTGAAGTTGCTGCAGAGCAAGGCACCGGTGCTCTTTAATGACTTCAATATCACCACGTTGGCTGATGGCACTCAAATGGCGGCAAGCCCCTACGCCTAACACGCGCGAGACCCCGATGCGGCTAATTGTTAGCCAAAAGGGTAATCTTGACGGCTATGAGCACAGGTATGACAGCAAAGACTGGCGTCGACACCTTTGGACGCATCGGCGTCGCCATGGTTACCCCGTTTGACCGTGACGGTGCGCTGGACGTTGCAGCAGGTCGTCGCCTAGCGGCTCATCTCGTAGATAATGGCGTTGATTCGCTCATCCTAGGTGGAACCACGGGCGAATCACCGACCACGTCGGTTGAAGAGAAGCTGGAGCTGCTCAAAGCCGTAAAGGAAGAAGTCGGAGACCGCGCAAAGCTATGCGCCGGTGCCGGAACGAATGACACCGCAGCTTCCATCAAGTTGGCCAAGGCCACCGCGGATGCGGGGGCAGATAGCCTATTGGTGGTGACTCCGTACTACTCGAAGCCCTCCCAAAAGGGCGTTTATGAGCACTTCGCCGCAGTCGCGCAAGCCACGGATCTACCAATCTGTGTCTATGACATTCCTGGCCGCTCGGGCATCCCAGTGGCGCCGGATACCCTCCGCCGCCTTGCGGATTTGCCGAATATCCAAGCCGTGAAGGACGCCAAGGGCGACCTTCCTGCGGCCGCAGAACTGATCCAAGAAACCGGTCTGGCCTGGTATTCCGGTGATGATCCGATTAACCTGCCGTGGCTTTCCCTCGGCGCTTCTGGTTTCATCTCCGTCATCGGCCATGTTGTGCCGCGTGCCTTGGCAGAACTTTATGAAGCTTTCGACGCGGGTGATATGGCCCGCGCCCGAGAAATCAATACCACAACGCTCCTTCCGCTTACCCGGGCACAAGCACGGTTGGGCGGAGCGACGTTTGCAAAGGAAGCCCTGCGCCTGCAGGGCATCGAAGTTGGCGATACCCGTCTTCCTGTTACCGCTGCGAGCGAAGAGGAACGCGAGGTACTTCGCCGTGATCTGGAACAATCTGGAGCCCTTTAAGAATGAATGAACCCCGTAACCGTTCCCGCAAGGTGACCCGCAAGGCGGGCCCACCCGCGGAAAACGAAACCGCCTCCAACGAGGCGGCTTCGCCAGTTTTCCAAGCCCCAGCTACTAATGCTGGCAATTCCGCACAGGATAAGCCGGCTAAGGGAGATAAGGACAACTCTGGCAAAAAGAATTCTTCCGATAACCAGCATGATGGCGGCGGTAACAACCGCCGCTCCCGTTCCCGTGGTAGCCGCGGCCGTGGCCGTGGCGGTAACGGCAACGGCAATAACCATGGTGGAAATAATAACCATGGCGGCAACAACAAAAATGGCAACGGTAAGGGCCGCGGCCGCAATAACCGTGGTCGCCGCAACGTGCCCAAGTCGATGCAAGGTGCGGATCTAACCAAGCGTTTGCCAGAGCCACCAAAGCAGCCGAAGGATGCACTCCGCATTTATGCTTTGGGCGGAATCTCGGAGATCGGCCGCAATATGACCGTCTTTGAGTACGGTGATGACCTCCTCATCATTGACTGCGGTGTGCTCTTCCCGTCTTCCGGTGAGCCGGGCGTGGATCTTATCCTGCCTGACTTTGGCCCCATCGAGAAGAAGATCCACAAGGTCAAGGCCCTCGTCGTTACTCACGCGCACGAGGATCACATCGGAGCTATTCCGTGGCTGCTGAAGCTGCGCCCGGATATCCCTATTGTTGCTTCCCGCTTTACCATCGCGCTCATTGCTGCGAAGTGTAAGGAACATCGTCAGAAGCCGAAGTTCGTCGAGGTTAATGAAAAATCCGACGTGACTTATGGACCATTCCGGGTTCGCTTCTGGGCAGTTAACCACTCCGTACCGGACGCCTTGGGCATCATGTTGGGAACCCCAGCGGGCAATATCATCCATACCGGTGATATCAAGCTGGATCAGACCCCACTGGATAATCGTCCCACCGATCTGCCAGCCCTGTCTCGTTACGGTGATGAGGGCGTCGACCTCATGCTGTGTGATTCCACCAATGCCACCGTGCCTGGTGTATCTGCATCTGAGGGTGATATTCCCGCCAATTTTAAGCGTCTCGTTGCCGGCGCGAAGCAGCGCGTTATCTTGGCTTCCTTCGCATCCAACGTCTACCGCGTCCAGGCTGCTATCGACGCTGCCGTGGCAAATGGCCGCAAGGTAGCTTTCAACGGCCGTTCGATGATGCGCAACATGGAAATCGCGGAAAAGATGGGCTTTTTGAAGGTCCCTCGCGGCACCATTATCCCCATCGATGAGGCTGCCAAGATGGCTCCGCACAAGACCATGCTCATCACCACCGGTACGCAGGGTGAGCCAATGGCCGCTCTATCGCGCATGGCTCGTCGCGAGCACCGCCAAATTACCGTACGTGATGGCGATACCATCATCTTCTCCTCCTCGCTTATCCCGGGCAATGAGGAAGCGGTCTACGGCGTGATTAATATGCTGTCTCAGATTGGTGCCAACGTCATTACTAACCAAGACGTCAAGGTGCACGCCTCGGGCCACGGTTATGCCGGTGAGCTGCTGTTCCTGTACAACGCAGCGCGCCCGCGCAATGCTATGCCGGTGCACGGCGAGTGGCGCCACCTACGTGCCAATAAGGAACTGGCCATTTCCACCGGTGTGGACCGCGATCGTACGGTGCTGGCGCAAAACGGCGTCGTCGTGGATTTGCGCAAGGGCCGCGCCGAGGTTGTAGGCCAGATGCAGGTGGGCAACCTCTACGTCGATGGTGTGTCCATGGGCGATGTAGATGCCGATACCTTGGCCGACCGCACCAACCTGGGAACTGGTGGCGTGGTATCTATCACGTGCGTGATCGATAACCGTACCTCGCGCCTATTGGAGCACCCAACGGTATCTACCACAGGCTTTTCCGATGATGACCGCGGCATCGTGCCGGAGGTCGCAGAAATGGTAGAAAACACCATGAATGATCTCGCCGCAGAGGGCGAGAACGATACCTACCGCATGGTGCAAAAACTGCGCCGCAAGGTATCTAAACTTATGGATTCGAAGTACAAGCGCGAGCCGGTCATTCTGCCGACTATCGTGCCGACCAACTCCGGCCCATTGGTTACCGATGATGAAGACGTAGATGCTTCTCGTGAGTCTCTGTAAATAACAGGGTTCTTCGTATAAAGGCAGACGCAGCCCCAGTATGCCAGCTAGCTCGGTATGCTGGGGCTTATGTCGTTTTCTTCTGCTGAGCGCGCCAAAATGGTCGCGCTATTTCATAAGCTTGGTCCTGATGCCCCTACTTTGTGCGAGGGTTGGACTACCCGTGACCTAGCCGTACATCTGTGGGTGCGGGAAAATCGCCCCGATGCAGCCGCTGGAGTTTTTGTCAAGGCTTTGTCCGGCCACCTTGAAAAGGAATCGCGGAAGGTTGCCGAACGCGACTTTGATGAGCTCGTTGATGACTGGGGGAGGGGACCGGCTACCTATAACCCCGTTCGTTTCGTGGATGCACAGCAAAACTTTGTAGAGCATTTTGTTCACCACGAGGACGTTCGCCGGGCTAATGGCATGGGTCCGCGAGATTTCTCGGCACGAATCAAACAGCAGATGCATAGCTACCTGAAGCTCTTAGCTAAGGTGGCCCTGCGTAACTCGACTCGCCCGGTCATTATGCAGCCCGAAGGATTACCGCGCATTGTCGCCGCGGATAAGCACGGCGTGGCGGATAAGGGAGATGCCGTAGTCCGAGTATCGGGGGAGGTAGGCGAACTGATTCTGTGGTCCTTCGGACGTGACGCTGCCGAAGTCACGCTCGAGGGAGATGCCAAAGCCGCCGTACGGTCAACTCTCTAGCCTTGAATTAGTACTATTATCGCAATCGTCGTACGCCGTTGGGGGTGTGACTTTCGATTATGACCCTAGGCCTCGGGGGAAACGCGTGTGGCTAATGTGATTTATGGGGTGGCCCGGTTAAGGTAGAGGCATGTCTGTCAAAAATGCCTCTTCGCGCGGGACGCGCCGAAAGACGAATCGTTCACGGCCATCTGGCCGCAGCCGGTCCGGTGCTGGCATGCCGGAAACCTTGGCTATGACGTCCTCGCATCGGCGTGCTGCAGCGACCTCACAGGAGCGCACCGGTAGTGCGTTCCGGGCCGTCGGCAAGGGCTTGGGCGCAGTGTTTGGTGCCACGGCGCGCGGCATGGGAAACATGGCGCGAGGTGTAAGCCATGGAGTGGCCGGGCTGAAGCCGAGCGAAGACGTATATGACACCGAGGAGTACGAGACGACAAGGGAGCCGGAAGAAATTTCTGCACGCGGGGAGAACAAAAAGAAAAGCAAGGTTACTCGTGCCAATGATGTAGCAGCGGAAGAACACCCTTCGACCATGGAATTGGGTGAGTCGGAGTCGCGCGGCATTCAGGTGAAAAATCCCGATGCGGTGGCACTCGTGCTCATCGGTATTGCCATCGTGCTCGCGGCTACGGTCTGGTTCGGCGTCGCTGGCCAAGTAGGTGCCTGGGTGGGCAATATCGTGCGCTATGTCATTGGTGCGGGCGCATGGGTGCTGCCAGTGGCCTTAGTGGCTTTGGCCATTGCCTTGATGATGGATATCTCCGGCCCGGCGGGGCATTTTAAGCCGCGCATTGTGGGCGGAATTAGCATTATTGTATTGGCCATGCTCAGCTTGATCCATATCTTTGCTGGCACCCCTGAACTTGGCTTTACCCCGGAAAGTGCCGGTGGTGCGGGCGGAGTAATCGGCTATGCCATTGGTGGCCTGTTGGAGACTGCCTTTACCTCCTTCGTTGCAGTGCCGTTGCTTTTCCTCGTCATTATCTACGGCGCCCTTTTGGTCACCGGAATCACCATCCGCGAGGCCTATGAGCTGGTGGCTGATGCCATCGCCGCAGCTTTCTCTCGCTTTGGCGGTGCGGATGAAGATTATTACGAAGACGAGGGCGATGACCTTTATGGACACGTCACCGGCGATATCGATGATATTGCGGAAGGGCGTGAGCGCAGCACCCGCCCGGCTCGACCTGCGGCCAAGCGCCGAACCTCTGAACGCGGTGGAAGCCTGCGCGCTTTCCGAGGCCGCACTGAAGGCCCCGCTCCGCGTGGTTCCTCTTATCCCATAGAGTCCCCCGCTGCGGCGGAGGAGGACGAAGCAACCCGTACCTTTAGCGCGCCAACGCGTGGCGGTTTTCAGTCCGTGTCCACTCCGGCGGAGAAGCCAGTTTCGCGCGATATTGAGGATACCGATGAGATTCCCGTCGTAGAAGATTCTGCTGCGTCTTCGCCGGCCCAGCCAGACTCCGTAGACTCGGAGCCGACCCGCGTTCTGGGCACCGCTGGCCAGCGCTCCGCATTTGACTCTGCTCGCTCTGGTTCAGCAGCGGGTACCGCCGCCGGTTCCGCTGTGGGATCGGCTGCGGGGGCAGCCGCTGGCGCTGCGGGAGCTGCAGGGGCGGCACGTGGCGCAGCTAAGGCTGCAGGTGCCGGTGCTGCCGGAGCCGCTGGAGCCGCGGTGGCAGGTGCTGCCGCTGGGGCCGCTGGGTCCGCTGCACAAGGAGGCGCGGATGCAGTATCGTCCGCGCACGAGAAGGCCCGCCAGCTCTTCCGTGAACGTTCTGGACGCGATGCAACGACCGGCGCGCAGGTGGATAGCTCTGAACCGGCGGCCGAACCAGGAGCAGGAACGGGAACTGCCGGTGCGCCCGCGCCAGCTGGGGCGCCCGCTGCCGCGCCCGCCGCACAGTTTGGCAACGAGAATTACGCGGTTCCTTCTACGGATTTGTTGACTCCAGGCACCCCAGCCAAGGAGCGCACCGAGATTAACGACCGCATTATCGAGGCCATTACTGATGTCTTTGAAGAGTTCAAGGTGGATGCGCAAGTCACCGGTTTCAGCCGTGGTCCAACAGTGACCCGTTATGAAATCGAGCTGGGGCCAGGCGTCAAGGTATCCAAGATTACGAATTTGCAGTCCAATCTCGCCTACGCTGTAGCCACGGACAACCTGCGCTTGCTGACGCCTATCCCCGGTAAGTCAGCTGTTGGCATTGAGGTTCCCAACCCAGACCGCGAGATGGTACACCTGCGTGAGGTGCTTGATGCGCCCAGCATGACCAGCTCTCCTGACCCGATGCTTATTGGATTGGGTAAGGATATCGAAGGCGAATACACCTCCTTCTCGGTACAGAAGATGCCGCACTTGCTAGTTGCCGGCGCTACCGGTTCCGGTAAGTCCGCCTTCGTGAACTCCATGTTGGTCTCGTTGCTTACCCGCGCTACTCCAGAGCAGGTACGCCTTATTCTGGTGGACCCGAAGATGGTGGAACTTACCCCGTACGAGGGCATTCCGCACCTGATCACGCCCATCATTACCCAGCCGAAGAAGGCCGCAGCAGCCCTGCAATGGCTGGTGGAGGAGATGGAGCAGCGCTACATGGATATGAAGGCTGCTCGCGTGCGCAAGATTGAGGACTATAACCGCAAGGTGGTCGCCGGCGAATACCAGGCACCGGCAGGTTCCGAGCGCGAGGTACGCCCGTACCCGTACATCGTGTGCGTCGTCGACGAGCTGGCGGATCTGATGATGACTGCGCCAAAGGAGATTGAGGACTCCATCGTCCGCATCACCCAGAAGGCGCGTGCCGCCGGAATTCACCTAGTACTGGCAACCCAGCGCCCGTCCGTGGATGTGGTCACCGGTCTGATTAAGACCAACGTTCCATCGCGCTTGGCTTTCGCAACGTCCTCGCTGACGGACTCGCGCGTCATCTTGGACCAAGGTGGCGCTGAAAAGCTTATTGGCATGGGCGATGGCCTCTTTATCCCGCAGGGCAAGCGTCCGGTGCGTATGCAGGGTGCATTCGTCTCAGATGATGAAGTTATGGCCGTCGTCGATGCTGCCAAGTCTCAAGCCGCACCGAACTATACCGAGGGAGTGACTGAAGAAAAGCAGTCCGAGGCCAAGAAGGAAATCGACGAGGAAATTGGCAAGGATATGGATGACCTCCTCGAAGCCGTCGAGTTGGTTGTCACCGCCCAGTTGGGCTCTACTTCCATGTTGCAGCGCAAGCTGCGCATCGGCTTTGCCAAGGCCGGCCGCCTGATGGATCTCATGGAATCCCGTGGCGTTGTTGGTCCATCCGAAGGATCTAAGGCTCGCGAGGTCCTCGTGAAGCCGGAAGAGCTTGATACCATCATCTGGATGATCAAGGGAGCCGACCCTGCCGAGGCCCCCAAGGAAATCCAGGAGGAGATGCAGCAGCAGGAACACGATGATGCCGCAGCTTCCTCCGACGCCGAGTCCACCGCAAACGCTGAGCCTGCTTCGCCGAGCGAGGCCGGTGATACCCGTACCGTACAGGCAACGTATAACCCTTCGGCAGGCGCTTTCTAAGATCGTGTAAACTTAGGCAAGTCTTGGAGGGGAGTACCCCATCCTGCGGCACCGATCGTCAGCACGGAAGCGACACGCTCCCGGTCGTGCCGGCCCGGCTCCCTGAGGAGAATCGGGTGGGGGAGACCTCCGGTCATTTTGTTGTATCTTCGACCGGAGGGATGTACCAATGCATGTGCCATTGTGGATCTGGGCGATTTCTATCGTCGTTATTCTTGGATTTTTTGTTTTCGATTTCTACTCCCATGTGCGGACCCCGCACGAGCCGACGCTCAAAGAATCAGGGTTCTGGACCCTTTTCTACGTCGGCATTGCTCTCCTTTTCGGTGCCGGCGTATGGGCCATCTGGGACCATGAGCACGGCATTCAATACCTCACGGGTTATGTGACAGAAAAAGCGCTGTCAGTAGATAACCTCTTCGTGTTTGCGCTCATCATGGGCGCGTTCAAGATCCCGCGTAAGTATCAGCAAAAAGTGTTGCTCATCGGTATTGTCATCGCCCTGGCATGCCGGCTGGTATTCATCCTTTTGGGCGCAGCGGTCATTTCCGCGTGGTCTGATATCTTCTACCTGTTTGCGGTTTTCCTCATCTACACGGCAATCAAGCTCATCATTGATGAGCTTAGGGATGCCCCCGAAACCGATCCCAACGACATGGGCATCATCAAGCTAATTCGCAAGGTAGTTCACGTCACCCCGCGTTACCACGGCGATAGGCTCACGCACCGCGTGGAGGATTCCTCTGGCAAACGTAAATTCGCCTTTACTCCGCTGTTTATCGCGTTGGTATCTATCGGCTTAATCGACGTGATGTTTGCCTTTGACTCCATTCCGGCCATTTACGGCATTACCGCAGAAGCGTTCTTGGTCTTTACCACCAATGCGTTCTCCCTCATGGGTTTGCGCCAGATGTACTTCCTGCTTGACGGTCTGCTGGATCGCCTCGTGTACCTGCCTTATGGCCTAGGCGTCATTCTGGGCTTTATTGGCGTGAAGCTGCTGTTCCACGCGCTGCATGAGAATAACTTGCCGTTTGTCAACGGCGGCGAAAACGTAGAGTCCGTCCCAGAATTTTCCACCATCACCTCACTCATAGTGATTGTGGGGGTACTGGTTATTACGGTGATTGCCTCGATCATCAAACACAAGCGGGATGAAAACCAAGGCGGAGTGCCGGTATCGCATAATCACTTCGACTGGGACGAGGAAGGCAATAAGATAGTCCGTAACAAAAAGGGCGAATTCCTGGGCAAGGCCGATGACCTGCCCAAGGAAGAGCTGCCGCACTAAAAGCGCGCGTTAACCGGACTCCATTCGCGGAAACTACGGCCGGTGATGCAGCCGGCCTGGTAGAAGGGGTCATTGTCCATGAGGGTGATTGCATCGGCAACCTCTGCGTCGTCGCCAAGCCCCACGATGATAAGCGCGCCGCCTTTGGAGTCCGTCAATGGGCCAGTGGCAATGATGGTGCCTTCTTCAAAAAGCTGCGCGGTGAATTCGCGGTGTGCGGGGCGGGCTTTGGCAATCTCTGGATTATTGGGGTTGTAGTCGTAGCTAACTGCAAAATACTTCATGCTTCGCATTCTAAATTGCAGGGGCATCTAAGCGCAGGCCCTTAGTGCTAACAGGTAGTATGTATAACGTGAATCAACCCGGAACACAGTCAGCGCAATCTTCGGATGTGAATCCGCAGGTGTCTAATTGGAACCTGCCAAATGTTCTCACCAGCCTGCGCATTCTATTTATTCCGGTTTTCGCATGGCTGGTCGTAGCGGGCCACGAATGGTGGGCTTTTGGCCTATTTGCAGCCTTAATGCTCACAGATAAACTCGACGGCGACATCGCCCGCGCCCGCGGCCTCATTACTAATTTTGGCAAGATTGCTGATCCCATCGCGGATAAGGCACTAATGACTACCGCACTGGTGTGTCTCAACATTATTGGGGCACTGCCAGTGTGGATTACCGTTGTTATTCTTATTCGTGAATTCGGTATCACCATCTGGCGAATGGTTTTGCTGCGTCGCGGCAAGGTAGTGCCTGCCTCGAAGGGCGGCAAGCTGAAGACGGTACTGCAATCCCTGGCCGTTGGATTGTACTTGTGGCCGTTGCCTGAGTGGATGAACGTACCGACCTTTGTAGTCATGCTGGTGGCGGCAGTTGTGACCGTGGTTACCGGCGTGCAGTATCTCATAGACGGCAAGAAGCAGAATAGCTAGGTGGTCTTCCATTAAAACTGCTGCGGCCAGGCTTGTATCCGGTCTCACCGAGCGCGGTGAAACCTTGTCCTTCTGTGAGTCTTTAACAGCTGGGTTGGCCAGCGCTACGGTGGCGTCAGTTCCTGGGGCATCGGCTGTGTTGCGTGGCGGGTTGGTTACCTATGCGACCGAGGTTAAATCCCACTTCTTGCACCAACCTGTGGCCGAAATTGAGGCTGCCGGTGTCGTTTCTGAGGAGACTGCCCTCGCTATGGCGCGCGCTGCGGTGGCAGAAACCGCAGCGGACTGGGGGATAGGCCTTACTGGAGTGGCCGGACCAGACCTACAGGAAGGCAAACCGGCGGGCACGGTCTATATCGGAATCTACTCGCCCGGTAGGGTTGCTTTCTCCCAATTACTATCCGGGTTGGGTACAGAGCGCAATGAAATCAGGGAAGCCACGGTTGCAGCCTCTTTGCGGCTCCTCGGCACAATTTTGGAAGAAAACCCGCTGCGGCGGGAACAATAATGAGATAAGGGGCGTTGACCATAGTGATGAACACTTCAACTGCAGTCCTCGAACACTCGGTAACTGGCGCCTCCGCATCAGCAGCGCCCACCACTGCGCGTACTCCCGAGCCGCTCTTGCGTGAAGCACTTGGATTGACTCTGCGAGCCTTCCGCGCGGATAAGGGAGTCACCCTGCGTGAACTAGCTGGGGTGGCGCGCGTTTCGCCGGGCTATCTCTCGGAGCTCGAACGCGGCCGCAAGGAGGTCTCCTCTGAGCTTCTGGCGTCTGTATGTCACGCGCTGGATTGCTCGGTGTCTGATGTGCTGATTGAAGCCGCAGGTTACATGGCTCTTCCGTCCATGGATGAAGAGCTCGCCCATACGGCACCCGCCGCATCAGAGCTTTAAGCCGCCGCGGAATTCACTTATAACTTCAGTCGGTCTTGTCCTGCAGAGGAAAGGCCGGCTGTGGTGATTATAGAAAGCCCGCGGCAAGCGCCCGCGACCTCGGGGAGCGCAAGCGGTGGAAACGGCGCTTCGCTACTATAAATAGCAGAACAATACGCACATATATTTAACCTAGAAAGGTTGAAGCACACCATGGCGAACCCATTTGTTAAAGCCTGGAAATACCTTATGGCCCTCTTCGACAACAAAATCGAGGAAAACGCCGATCCGAAGGTACAAATCGAGCAGGCTATTGAGGAAGCGCAGCGCCAGCATCAGGAGCTTTCTCAGCAGGCAGCCGCCGTTATTGGTAACCAGCGTCAGCTGGAAATGCAGCTCAACCGCCGCCTAGCAGAGGTAGAAAAGCTGCAGGGCAATGCTCGCCAGGCTTTGGAATTGGCGGACCAGGCCCGTGCCCAAGGCGATGAAAACAAGGCTGTCGAATACGAAAATGCAGCCGAGGCTTTCGCCGCCCAGCTAGTGACCGCGGAAGAATCCGTGGAAGATACCAAGAAGCTGCACGACCAAGCACTGCAGCAGGCAGAAAAGGCCAAGAATGCAGTTCAGCGCAACAATGCTGCACTGCGTGAGAAGGTCAATGAGCGCTCCAAGCTGCTTTCCCAGCTGGAGCAGGCAAAGATGCAGGAAAAGGTTTCCGAGTCTTTGAACTCCATGAACGAGCTGACTGCCAATGGCAATACCCCATCTCTGGATTCCGTGCGCGATAAGATTGAGCGCCGCTATTCCAAGGCATTGGGACAAGCTGAGCTCGCGGAGAACTCGGTGGAAAACCGCATGGCCGAGGTACAGCAAGCCGGCGTGCAGATGGCTGGGCACTCCCGCTTGGAGCAAATTCGCAGCGAAATGAACGCTTCCAAGTCTGTGGAAAGCAATAAAGCCCAGGCTATTGAAGGAAACAAGGCCTCTGGCTCCGCTGCAGACAACGCCGCTCAGCCGGGCGCTGCCAGCGATGATGCAGTGCAGGCTCGCCTGCGTGAGTTGCGCGGGGAATAAAGCAGCCACCACTGCCTAGCGCAGTTGCCGCCTACGTTGACCAACAGATGGGGGTCAACGTAGGCGGTATTTTTGTTTTAGTCGCCAACGCCGCGAGCCTGTAGTGCTTCGCCCATCGCGCGCGCACGCCGGATGGAGCGAATTATGACCGGGGTGCCAAAGGCCAGCGGGGACATGCCGGCGCCGCGCGCCTTGCGGGCATCAAGCACCTCATAGACGGTTTCAAACATGAGCGGGATAAGGCGAATAGTCAATGCCATAGCAAGGCTGATGTTTTCTACCGGTACACCCAGTCGCTTGAGCGGGTGTAGTGATTCTTCTAATGACCCCATGATGGCGTCTACCGTGGAGGTAAGTGTCAGCAGGAAGGCGGCCAACATGGCGGCGAAAATATTGAGAAACATCACCGCTGCATAGTCGAAGTCCTTTGCCCACCATTGAAATCCTGCCAAGGGAACTAGGAAGAAAAGTGGTGGCCATATCTGGCTCCACGCAATACCAAGCGGAATCCGGGCACAAACATAGAGAAGTACCACGAAAATGACACCGCCTGCTGCCCACGGAATAGATGTGAAGAAGATGCTGCTGACCACGATGAAGATTAAAAGGAATGTGATCTTCCAGCTGGGCTTCATTCGGTGAATGAAGCTTGTTCCATCAACGTAAACCGATAGTGGAAGATTTGTGCGTCGCTGCATGATATCTCCCCCCTACAACGGTCGCTGGGACATGAGCTCTTGGTAGAACTTTATGACCTCTGCGGGCTTTCCGTCTGCGGCGATGCGATGATTATCGATGCAGATGACGCGATCAAAATCGCGCAGAAAATCCAGATCATGCGTCACTACAATCAATTGCTGTTCCAGGCTGGAAAATTCCCGTTTGATCCGGTCGCGGTTGCGCAGGTCCAGCAGGGTAGTAGGCTCATCGGCGATAATGAGTATCGGATCAATAACCATGACCGATGCCAGCGCGAGGAGCTGCTTTTGTCCGCCGGAAAGCGTGTGCGGTGAGCGCTCAGCAAACTCGGCGAGTCCAAAGCGCTCGAGGGCGGCATCTACCATGGCGGTGCGTTCGTGTTTGGGCAGTTTAAAGCGGCGTAGTGAAAATGCCACGTCATCGCGCACATTGGGCATGACAATTTGATTTTCGGCATCCGAAAAGACGAAACCAACCTTTTCGCGTACTTTTTTGCCCTGCTTGGCGACGTCCATGTGGTCCACCGTCACCGTTCCCTTACTGGGTTCCCCTAAGCCATTAATGAGCCTGGTTAAGGTAGATTTTCCGCCGCCGTTTTGGCCGATGATACCGATGCGCTGTTCAGTGAGTTTAAGGTTGATGTCCTCGAGAACCACGGTGTCATCAAAGGCCACTGTGACCGAGGAAAACTCGATAGTGGGCACTAGGAAGCCTTTCGTCCCATGAGATCTGGGAAGGCTGCATGGACACCGAGGGCGATGATGACGGCTACCACAAGCTTTCCTGCATCCACGGGAATGAAGGGCAGCTGAGCTGCGAAGGCCGGTCCAATCTCCAATCCGGAGCGGATCATGAGGCCAAAGGCGCCGCAAATGTATTGGATAGCAAGGCCGCACACGGCAGCGATGGCAAGTACTGCAGTCATGCCGGCCTTATTTTTGGGAGAGCGGTAGGCAATTGCTCCAGCAACCGCCGGCGACAGGACGTAGCCGATGATGTAGCCCGCAGTCGGGCCCGCCAGTGCACGCAGCGTAGTTCCGCCACCGGCTAGAACGGGTAGAGCAAGGCCCAGGAACAAGAAGAGGAGCCCCACATATCCGCCGCGTTTGCTGCCCAAGATCAAACCGGCGAGGATGAGCGCTGCGTTTTGTAGCACGATGGGCACGCCAGCGGAACCGACGGGGATCGAGACGAAGGCGAGGACGATGACGAGGGCGGTAAAGACGGCAACATAGGCAATGGTGGCTGCCAGAGAGTTCTTCTTCATTCTCAAGAGATTAGCACTGCATAAAACCTGCAGACAATCGAATGTTTTGAACATTGTTTAACGGGGAGTAGAAGGAGGGCAGTCGAGCTAGTGCGGTGGGTGGTCAAGTGAACCCTACTGGCCTGCTGGCGCGGCCTCTTGCGTGCTGAGTAGGATGGCGCGCATGAGATTGACTGAGTATCACCAGCTCATTGTGGATGAATTTGGAGAGTCCAAAGGTAAGTGGATTAGCCACTCTCATGTCTTGCCTGACCTAGGGGCGACGCCGGATGAACTTATCGAACGCGGCGTCGATCCACGAAAAGTTTGGCTGAGTCTGTGCAATGACTTCGATGTACCACAAGGGCGCAGGTTGGGGGTAGATTATCCAGGCAAATAGCGCCATTTTGAGCAGAGTATCGGCGAGCCTGCTTTCGACATTCGAACAGATGTATGTAGAATAGCGGTTGTGTCGGTGCAGTCGTCTACAGTGGGATGGCGTTGACGGAGGGAACCATTTGTGTTCCGCGACAGTCTAATTATGCGTTAGTACATCGTCGTTAAAGATAAGGATGAAAAGTAATGGCAACCAAAAAGAAGTCGTCTTCTTCCGCAGCTAAGGGAGATGACCGCCAGAAGGCGCTCGATGCCGCCATGGCCATGATTGAGAAGGATTATGGCAAGGGCGCTGTTATGCGCTTGGGTGATGATAATCGTCCGCCCATTAAGGCCATTTCTTCGGGTAATACCGCAATCGATGTTGCCCTGGGTATTGGTGGTTTCCCACGAGGACGCATCGTGGAGATTTATGGACCAGAGTCTTCTGGTAAGACCACCGTCGCGCTGCACGCCATCGCATCTGCGCAAAAGGAGGGCGGCATTGCCGCCTTTATCGATGCCGAGCACGCCCTTGACCCACAGTATGCTCGCCTGCTTGGTGTAGATACTGATAACCTCTTGGTCTCCCAGCCTGATACCGGCGAACAGGCTTTGGAAATCGCTGATATGTTGGTGCGCTCTGGCGCTATTGACATCATCGTGGTCGACTCCGTGGCGGCTTTGACCCCGAAGGCGGAAATTGAAGGCGAGATGGGCGATAGCCACGTCGGCCTCCAGGCCCGCCTGATGTCACAGGCGCTGCGCAAGATGACCGGTGCTCTATACAACTCTGGTACCACCGCCATCTTCATTAACCAGCTGCGTGAAAAGATCGGCGTGATGTTCGGCTCACCAGAGACCACCACAGGCGGTAAGGCACTCAAGTTCTACTCTTCCGTGCGCTGCGATATTCGCCGCATCCAGACGTTGAAGGATGGACAAGATGCGATTGGTAACCGCACCAAGCTCAAAGTGGTAAAGAACAAGGTCTCCCCACCATTTAAGATTGCCGAATTCGACATCATGTATGGCGAAGGTATCTCCCGCGAATCTTCCATTATTGACCTTGGCGTCGAGAACGGATTTATCCGTAAATCTGGTTCCTGGTTTACCTATGAAGGAGATCAGCTGGGGCAAGGTAAGGAAAAGGCCCGTAACTTCCTGAAGGATAATCCGGACCTTGCCAATGAAATCGAGCAAAAGATCTTCCAAAAGCTTGGCATCGGCGAGGCTGCGGCAGAGGGTGAAGAGGCTGCCGCGATGGATGTTCCTGGCGCCGATGACCCATTGACCGATGAGTCCGTCGACCTCGTTCCAAACGTCGACTTTGACGACGACTAAAGTCGTTTCACCCTGCACCTGCGCTATCCACGTCCCACCTGAACCTGCATTATGAATCAGCCCGCCCCCGAAAAACTCGCTCAACTCCGTCAGGCCCTTGAGGCCTATGAGAGCGGTGCGGTAGGGGGCGGGCTTTTTGATCGGGAGGTAGAAGAAGCCAAGGCTAAAGTCCGCTCTCGTGCACTACGCCTTCTGGATCAGCGGTCTAGGTCCCGGAAGGAGCTTTATGACCGCTTATTAAAAGCGGAATTCGAGCCAGATCTGATTGAAGATGTGCTGGATGATCTAGCCCACGCGGGGTTGGTCGATGACGCCGCTTTTGCCCACGAATGGGTACGGCAGCGCCATAAGCGCCGCGGGAAATCTAGTTCGGCGCTTAATAGGGAATTGCGTGAGAAAGGCGTGAGCGAGGCCGACCGTGCTGAAGCCCTCGAGCAGATTGACCCTGCCGATGAAGAAGCCATGGCACGGACCCTTGCTCAAAAGAAGGCCCGCTCCATTAAAACCATTCCGTCGGATCGCAGGGAACGCGATAAGGCCTTACGGCGTATCGTGGGTGTTCTTGCGCGCCGTGGTTTCAATGAAGGGATGTCACTGCAGATTGCGATCGCAGCGCTTGAGGCGCGGTGCGCTGAATTACGCGCTGCGGAATGATTTGGCAGTGCGTAGGTCGTCTCCACGTAGCTAGCTCCGGCAGTTATGAGATGCCTAACTACATGGCTAAACTATGCCGACGTGGAGCAGACAATCGCAGATACCCGTACTTATGAAGTCCGAACCTTCGGTTGCCAGATGAATGTGCATGATTCCGAGCGCATTTCTGGCCTCTTGGAGGAGGCAGGCTACTCGGCCGCCGGCGAAGGTGTAGAGCCAGACCTTATCGTCTTTAATACCTGCGCCGTGCGTGAGAACGCCGATAAACGGCTCTATGGCACCTTGGGCGCTTTGAAGAAAACCAAGGAAAACCACCCAGGCATGCAGATTGCCGTGGGTGGGTGCCTGGCGCAAAAGGACAAGGACACCGTCCTTGATAATGCCCCGTGGGTCGATGCCGTCTTTGGCACCCACAACATGGCGGCTCTTCCGGCCCTGCTAGAGCGCGCTCGCCACAACGATGAAGCCCAAGTGGAGATTGTCGATTCCCTCGAGGCGTTCCCGTCCGTCTTGCCGGCCAAGCGTGAGTCTGCCTATGCCGGCTGGGTTTCTGTTTCTGTAGGCTGCAATAACACCTGTACCTTCTGCATCGTTCCTTCCCTGCGCGGTAAAGAAGAGGACCGTCGGCCGGGCGATATTTTGGCCGAAGTTCAAGCGCTGGTGGATCAGGGCGTATCTGAGGTCACCTTGCTGGGACAAAACGTTAATGCCTATGGCGTTAACTTCGCCGATCCGGAGATGCCGCGCGACCGCTTCGCTTTCTCTAAGCTGCTGCGCGAGGTAGGCAAGATCGAAGGCCTTGAGCGCCTGCGGTTTACCTCCCCGCACCCGGCGGAGTTTACTTCTGACGTTATCGACGCCATGGCGGAGACCCCGTCCGTGTGCCCGCAGTTGCACATGCCGCTGCAGTCCGGCTCCGACAAGGTTCTCAAGGACATGCGCCGTTCCTACCGCACGAAGAAATTCCTGCGGATTTTGGATGAGGTACGGGAGAAGATTCCGCACGCCGCGATTACCACGGATATCATCGTGGGCTTCCCAGGCGAGACCGAGGAAGACTTCCAAGACACGATGGAACTGGTGCGCCGCGCCCGCTTTGCCTCTGCCTTTACCTTCCAGTATTCGCCGCGCCCAGGCACCCCGGCCGCGGAAATGGAGGACCAGATTCCCAAGGACGTCGTCCAAGATCGCTTCGAGCGCCTCGTTGCTTTGCAAGATAGCATCCAGGCCGAGGAGAACAAGAAGCTCATCGGCACAGACGTTGAACTTTTGGTCCAGGCAGAGGGCGGTCGCAAGAACGATGAGACCCACCGCATGACTGGTCGCGCTCGTGATGGGCGCTTGGTGCACTTCACCCCGGTTGATTCTGACGGCGCGGACATCTCCACCGCGATTCGCCCGGGCGATGTGGTCCATACTCAGGTCACCGGTGCGGGTTCTTTCTTCTTGCTTGCCGACGCCGCCGTTACCTCCCACACCCGCACCAAGGCCGGCGACATGTCGGCCGCCGGTGAGACCCCGACGACGGCGCCCATCGGCGTGGGCCTGGGATTGCCGTCTATTGGAAAGCCAGCGGCCGCTGAATCCGGCGATTCTTGCGGTTGCTAAGAGGGGAGTAGGCTAGGGACCCATGACTGAGGAAACGCCCACCACCGCCGCCCAGAAAGCAGCTACCGCGGAGCGCCGCGCAGCACAGACAATGGACCTTGGCGGCCACAAAGTCACACTGTGCATCGCGGTGGTGGCTTATATCCTCTACCTGGTTTTGCCCTACGCCGGTCCCTCACACGGTTGGGAAGCGTTGACCTTCGGTACCACGTCCAGCGGAGTCAGAATATCCCTCATGGAAACCGTCTCCGCGTGGCTCGCTCTCCTTGGATTGGGCATCCTCACCCCGGTGACACTGTTCACCCGCCGAGCTACGCCTGGGCTTCTTGCCTGGATGCTGGTGACTGTGTCCTTCTTTGCCAACCTGTGGGGTTTCTGGTTCCGCGGGTCTACCGCTGACGGGGCATCGCTGGGAATGTGGGTAGGAATGCTGTCTACCTTCCTAGCATTTTTGGCCTATTGCTTAGTGGCGTTGCGCCGCAGCCCAGAGCAAAAGGCCGCCGAGGCTCAAGTGCGTGCCACCGCCGGACAGCTCGATGAGGTGGGCGAATTCCAACCTGCTATTAACGCGGCGCCGCGGCAGGAGCCAATTGTGGATAATCGCCGCAAGCAAGCCGCTGAGCGTCACCGCGCCCAACGCGGCGAGTAAAAAGCGCGCTGCCGCGCTTTTATCTGTGACGCCTGCGGCTCTAGTCTCGCAATCGCAACTCCCATGCACAAGAGCGGGAAAGCTCTCGGGCACCCAATCTACGGTAGATGGCATTCATCGCTTCGTCTTTGTCCGCCACGGAGCCGTAGCAGCGACGTACTTGTGGCCAATGGTGTGCAACGGCATGAAGCGCCGTGAGCTTGGCTAATTGCGCAAGTCCGCGGCGCCGGTGCGGACGATCGGTGACGGTCAAAGTCCACTCGGCTACCTCAGGATTCGCATCCTCGTGCCTGGCTACTTCTGCCAGCGCGAGGATTTTCCCTTCTTCGCTGGTGAGTGCGATAAGCAACGTATGCCCGCGGCGAGAACGCAGCCGGCTGTGGGCTTCGCGCAACCGCGTGCGAGTCCAGACGATGGGCTCCACCGTCAAATCCCCGGTCTCCGCGTCTTGGGACGCTAGGGAAAGCAGCCGCATGACCTCGTCGAGGTAGCCTTCTGGGATGTCGTAATCAGCCCACGCCTGCGAGGTGATTCCCGCTGGAAGGAGTGCCGCCACGGGGCTATCGGGGATGTCCATCACGAGTTGGTGTTCTGCATGCCGGTGCTTAAACCCCAGCTGGCGGTAGACGCTTCCCATGACATCGTAGTCTGGGTCCGTCCCCGGTGGATGCAGAAGACCGACGTGCGCAATGGTGCGGCCGAGCTTCCGGGCAAGCTCCAGCGCCTTTATGCCCATCCACTCGGCTACTTTCTGCCCTTCCTCCTCGAGTTCTTGCCCAGGGAGAGGCAGATCGCACAGCACGCATTCAATCTCGGCGGTTTCGCGCTCTTCCAAAAGCGGCAGGCTGAGGAGGATGAATCCGAGGTAGTCCAGCTCTGGGCTGGGCTCCACCGCAGGTATTAACGGCAGCCCAAGCTCAGAGACCTCGCCCAGGGTGGAGTCGCCGTCTACTACGGCAAAAAGGTAGGTCTGTGATTCGCTAGAACCTTGTAGCCGCTGCACCACGCGGCTAGGCGACGTTGATGCCGCGGCATCGCCGCTGGCTTCTTGGGCCGCAAGGTTGGCCCAAAAGACGAAGCTGCGAATACAATCCGCTGGTTCGCTGGGCCGTGCGTCTACGGGAGATGCGTGCGGCGGCCGCGGTGGACGCGCAATGTGGACGAGGTGCACTACTTATCGTTGACGGCGTTAGCGGCGGCGTCGGCAAAAGCCTGCCATTGCTCGGCCTGAGCGCGCAGATCAGCGGCTTTCTTTGCATTGCCCTTGGCTTCAGCCGCCTCGGCCTGAGACTTAAACTCATCGACCTTGGCCTGGAATTGTGCCACACGTGCCTGCGCCTCTGGGTCGGTGCGGCGCCATTCAGATTTTTCCGCATCGGTAACGCGCTGCTCCAGCGCCGCGATCTTGGACTCGTATTCGCGCACCTGCTTGCGGGGAACGAAGCCGATCTCTTCCCACTTTTCCTGCAACTCGCGCAGCTTGGCCTTAGCTCCCTCGATTCCCTTAGCAGGATCGATTTGACCGTCGTATTCCGCAATCAAGGCGTCTTTGGCCTTGGCATTTTCTGCGAACTCGCGGTCGCGCTCGTCATTGACGGCATTGCGAGCATTGAAGAACTTGTCCTGGGCGTCGCGGAAGCGGGCCCAGAGTTTATCGTCCACCTCGCGTGGAGCGCGGCCGGCGGCCTTCCATTCGGTCATCAAATCGCGGTAGGCGCGGGCGGTGGGACCCCAATCGGTAGAATCCTGGATGGCCTCGGCTCGCTCGACGAGCTCCTCTTTCTTTTTGCGGGCAACCGCACGGGCGCGGTCCAGCTCAGCAAAGTGGGAGCCGCGGCGGCGGTTGAAGGAATCGCGGGCGCGAGAGTAGCGCTTCCACAGGGCATCATCGGTCTTACGGTCGATACCCTTAATCTGCTTCCACTCCTCCAAGATGGCGCGGATGCGGTCGCCAGCGGCCTTCCACTCGGTGGAGTTTTCAGCAATTTCTTCTGCTTCAGCCGCCAGCTTTTCCTTGGCAGCGATTGCTTCTTCGCGGCGGCGTTCCTTATCGGCCTGTGCCTGCTCGCCGGCCTCTACCGAGTGTTCAATCACCGCGCTAAGGCGCCGATCCAAGGCAGCGATGTCTCCGATGACCGCAGCAGTAGGTAGGGTTTCGCGCAACTGCGCTGCGGTCTTTTTAATGCCGGCGGCCTCATCAGGATTGGCGCGTAGGCGAGCCTCGAGCAGCTCGATTTCGGTAGAGAGATCGTCATAACGCGCGCCGTAGTGCTTAAGGCCCTCCTCGGGGGTACCGGCTTTCCACTCGCCGATCTTGCGTTCGCCCTCTGGAGCAGAAACGAAGACGGAACCATCTGCGTCGACCCGGCCCCACTTGGCCGGGTCATTGTTGCGTGGGGCCTGAACGGGAACAGGCTTTGCAGTGGGGCGAGGGCCCTTCTTGGGCATGGAACCTGGGGTAGGGATGGGAGACATGACAAGCCCTCCTATGCATAGATCGCCGCGCGTCACGGCTGCCGGATAAAATCATTGGATACATTACCGCGAATATCTCGCGCGCGCCCAGATTCTATTTAATTACCTCCACTTGGGTAGATAGTATGGAGAAATAATGTTCAATCTCATGGTAATGCCAGCCTCACCGGCCCTAGCCGTGGAGCTTTCCGCTCATGACGCTGCCTCTCGTGCACTGCTTGCCGCTGCTCGCTCCCTTGCGGTGGAGGCTGCCGCGGCCGGTATCACAGCCGTGGACATCGTTGGCAGCCAAGACCAGCGCTGGTATACCGCCCATACCGGCAGTTTACAGGCCTGGGGAGCAGCCACGGACCTGGGCGGCGGCAATTTTTTGCCCGAGATAATGGCGCGCTACGTACTACACAGCGTGCCGCAGCTTAGCGTCCGCGGTAGTCGGGAGGCTATCGGCCAGCCGGATCCAGCGGCGCTGACCATCGTCGTGGCAGATGGCAGTGCAGGCCTAACCGAGCGCGCCCCCTTGGCGCTTGTTCCAGACGCCCAGGCGGCGCACGAGTGGTGCGAGGAGGTGCTGATGGGGGCGTCGGCAAGCAGGGCAGGTGAGTGGCTTTCCCAGCGCGGCGTCATAGAACCCGCACTGTGGGAGGAATTGGCGGGCTTGCGGCCAAAGAAAGCACAGCTATTGGCCACCGATGCCACCTTGGGCGTCGGCCGCTATGTCGCAGGATGGGAGGTCTAATGCACCCGATTGCAGTCTTTGGTCCCACCGCCTCCGGAAAATCTGCCTTAGGCTTGGCGCTTGCGCATGAACTAGACGGAGAGGTGGTCAACGTCGATTCCATGCAGTTATATCGCGGCATGGATATTGGCACCGCCAAGCTCACCCCGGCCGAGCGCGAGGGGATCCCGCACCATCAGCTCGATGTGTGGGAGGTGACCGAGACCGCTTCCGTGGCGCGCTACCAGCGCGATGCTATCGCGGACGTGGAAGACATCATGGCCCGCGGCAAAACACCCATTCTGGTCGGTGGCTCCATGCTCTATGCCCAAGCGCTTGTCGACGACTGGCAGTTCCCACCCACCGACCCTGCCGTGCGCGCCAAGTACGAGGCGCGGCGCGTAGAAATCGGCACGGACGCGTTACACGCAGAGCTGGCACAGGTGGATCCGGCCGCGGCCGCCATTATTGAAGATAAGGACCCACGCCGTACTGTCCGCGCGCTCGAGGTCATCGAACTAACCGGCAAGCCCTATAAAGCCAGCCAGCCGCCGAAGGATGCCCCGCCGCGGTGGGGAACCCGCCTCTTGGGGCTGCGCACCACCGCGGACTGGTTGAATCCGCGCATTGAACTGCGCACGCGCCAAATGTTTGAGCGTGGGCTTATCGAGGAAGTGGAGAATCTCCAAGGACAAGGCTTGGCAGCCGATTCCACCGCCGGCCGCGCCATCGGCTATGCCCAGGTATTTCAAGCCCAACGCGGCGAACTCACGTGGGATGAGGCGGTAGAGCGCACCATTACCGGGACGCGGCGGTATGTGCGCCGTCAGCGCTCCTGGTTCAACCGCGATAAGCGCATCACATGGCTGGATGCTGCGGGCGATACGGCCGCCCAGGCTTTGCGCGCGCTAGGGTAGGGAACATGAAATTTGCCAAGGGCCATGGAACTGAAAATGACTTCGTCATCGTAGAAGACCACGCGGCCGCCACGCCGCTTAGTCCCGAACGCGTAGCGGCGCTGTGCGATCGCCGCGCCGGTATCGGAGGCGATGGTTTGCTGCGCGTCGTGCGCGCCGATGCTTTGCTTGCAGCAGGTGAAATCGCCGAACTGGCCGAGGGCATTGCGCCCGATGACTGGTTCATGGACTACCGCAACGCCGATGGCTCCGTGGCCGAAATGTGCGGCAACGGCACCCGCGTATTCGCCCATTGGCTTCGCTCGCGCGGCCTGGTGGACGAAGATAAATTCACCATCGGCACTCGGGCGGGCGCCAAGCTCGTTAAGATGCACTCGTGTGATGCACACGCGGCCGAGGTCACGGTGGAGATGGGCCCGGCCGAAGTAATTGGCGTGTCCACTGCGTCTATGGCTGGTGAGAGTTACGCCGGTCTGGGCATAGACATGGGCAACCCTCATCTAGCGGCCGTGGTGCCGGGGCTGGACGCTAAGGGCCTTGCGGCAAAGACGCTGGAGCAACCCGTCCTCGATACGGCTTTCTTCCCGGCAGGCGTGAACGTTGAGCTTGTGACTCCACTGCGCGATGGCCACGTGCACATGCGTGTCTTCGAGCGCGGAGTAGGAGAGACTCGCTCCTGCGGCACCGGCACCGTAGCAGCAGCGACCGCCGCGCTTGCCGACGCTGCCGTTGACCACACCAGCACCCCCCACGGCACCGTGCATGTACACGTACCGGGCGGCGAAGTTATCGTCGATATTTACGAGGGCGGCTCGCGCTTGACCGGTCCTTCCGCGATCGTCGCTACCGGCGAGACCTCGCTGTAGACCGCCTCGTGTCTGGCTAGTGTTTAGGCGCTGCGCCCTTCGCCTTCCTCGAAGGCTTGCTCTTCAAGTTCTTGGCGGCGCAGCGCCCGATTTTCTACTTCGTTCTTTTCATACTTCGGCCCGAGCGCGAAGGCGGCACGGCGGGCAGACAACCACGTTTCTTTCAGTTCGCGGGCGCGCTCATCGGTGACCTTGAGCAAAGATTCCAGCTCGTTGGTGCTAATTTCTTCCGCATTAACGCGCAAGTTCAACCGACGCAGGAACCGCCGGGCGCCGGAAAGCTCGTAATGGAAGGCTTCGATGGTGGGGTCGGAACAATCCAAATCTAAAAGCGCCGGCCGGTAGAGCGTGCGGTCCGCGATCTTCTCGGCCGCCTCGGAGGACCGGAAGTCTTCGTACTCCGCCAAGACGTCCTCAACATCTTCGGCAGAGAGCCGAATAGAGCTGCGCAGCGCCGCCTGCTCCGAGGCATCCGGCCGTGCGTGGAGCATAAGCAGTGCCGCCGCGATAAGTAGTGCCGCGATGAAAACCCCGGGAAATTTTAGGGTTGCCACAACCGCCACTGATCCGACCAGGATCAGCGCGAGAACCAGCACCCGCCGGTTTCTCGCATTTTCAGGCAAGGGCATCCACACAGCTATTTCACCAGGCCTTTGTGTCCGTTCTAGTGGCCGCCGCAGCCGCAGCCACCGGAGCCACAACCGCAGCCAGCGCCATCGCCGCAACCGCCGCTGGGCAGCTCAATAGAAGCCGTAAGCATCGCGGTACCGGCCACGATAGAGTCCTTCGTCGGCAGCTCGCCGGCTCCCACTGGCAGGCAGAGGTCGAAGGGGAATAGGCCATCCATGACGAGGTGAGCGAATTTCTCACCAGTTAGCTCGTTGGTGCGCCACTCAGATTCCATAACGCGCGCGGCAAAAGTGGCGGCAGGAGTCGGGACCTTGGCACCAGAGCCGGAGGAAATAACCTTGGCCCCCGCGGATTCGAAGAGCGCGGGGAACTCGCCCTCGGCCGCCTCATAGGCAGCGGCGGAATCGTAAGTGCGCACATCCAGCCCCATGGCGGTTAGGGAAATTTGCTGCCACTGCTGCAAGGGCTCGTCGACAAGCAAAGGCCCCTGCGCCAGGTTTGCGGTGGCCTGGGCGATGGTGGTGCCGAAAGGATCGATGATTTCCAGCAGGGCCAGGACATCGTTGACCATCTCCACGTGGGCAAAACCTTGCGTGACGGCATCGAAGCCGATGAAGGTGGCAAAAGGCTCTACCGCGAGGATATTAAGCTGCGCGCCCGACGGATCGGTGAACTGAATGAGCTGGCCACCGCGTACCTCACCGGTAACAGCCAAGCGGTCGCTGGCGATGGCCGCCTCGACCGCATCCTGCCAGCGCTCGAAATTGAGGCCAATGGCCTGCATCTCGGTATTCTGCTTCACCCCAGTGTCCTTAACGTTCATGCCCGCCATTGTATCGCCTTGTCCAGCCAGCTAAGAATCCGAAATTCCCGCTTTCGGCCGCAACATGCAAAAATGAAAGGTAGTATGACCGAATTTTCCCAGCATAATAACGACGAGCTCCTCGCCCGCGCCTTTCGCGACAACGACGCCCCGGCCACGCCGGAGGCGACGCCCACCACTGGTGACCTCGATCTGGCAGAGCGAAACGCCTTCCGCCGCGTTACCCGTGAGACCACCATCCGCGCCGAGGACACCACCGATGGCTATGAGGTGGAGTACCGAAAGCTGCGCCTCGAGCGAGTCATCTTGGTCGGCGTGTGGACCGAAGGCACCGTGGCCGAAGTGGAAGCCACCATGGACGAGCTGGCCGCGCTTACCGAAACCGCCGGCGCCGAAGTAGTGGAGATGATTTACCAAAAGCGCGATAAGCCGGACTCCGGCACCTACATCGGCTCCGGCAAGGTGAAGGAATTGCGCGATATCGTCGAGGCCACCGGCGCCGATACCGTGGTCTGCGATGGTGAGCTTAACCCCGGCCAGCTCACCGCACTCGAGCGTGCGCTCAACACCAAGGTCATTGACCGCACCATGCTCATCCTTGACATCTTTGCCCAGCATGCGAAATCAAAAGAGGGTAAAGCCCAAGTCTCATTGGCGCAGTTGGAATACCTGTATACGCATACCCGTGGTTGGGGTGGCAACCTCTCGCGCCAGGCAGGCGGCCGCGCCGGTTCCAATGGCGGCGTGGGCCTGCGTGGTCCCGGTGAGACCAAAATTGAGACAGACCGTCGCCGCATCCGCACGGAGATGGCCCGCCTGCGCAAGGAACTGCGCGCCATGAAGACCGCACGTGAAGTCAAGCGCTCCAAGCGCCAACGCTCAACCATTGCGCAGATAGCTATTGCGGGCTACACCAATGCCGGAAAGTCCTCCCTCATTAACGCTATGACCGGCGCCGGGGTATTGGTGGAAGACGCGCTCTTTGCCACATTGGACCCCACCACTCGCCGTGCCACGCTTGCCGACGGCCGCCAGGTCGTCTTCACCGATACCGTCGGCTTCGTCCGCCACCTGCCTACGCAGCTGGTGGAGGCCTTTAAATCCACCCTGGAAGAAGTACTAGCCGCCGATATTATGTTGCACGTGGTCGATGGCTCAGACCCGTTCCCACTAAAGCAGATTGAGGCGGTCAATCAGGTCATCTATGACATCGTCTCTGAGACAGGGGAGCAGGCGCCGCCCGAAACTATCGTGATCAATAAGATCGACCAGGCCGATCCGCTGGTGCTTGCTGAGCTGCGCCACGTCCTTGACCATGAGGACGTCGTCTATGTATCTGCCCGTACCGGTGAGGGAATCGACGAGCTTACCGCCCGCGTGGAGCTCTTCCTCAACTCCCGCGATAGTCACGTTAAGCTGCAGGTTCCCTTCACGCGCGGGGATGTGGTGGCACGCGTACACGCCGAGGGCACGGTGCGCCACGAGGAGTACACGGCCGAGGGCACGCTTGTCGACGTCCGCCTTCCCGCACCCACCGCCCGCGAACTCGCCGAATTCATCGTGGAGGAAGTTTCCTAAACCAGCCCGGGTGATCCATAATTAAGGCTCGTGAGCTTAAAAGGTTGGACCGTCCACGGAGACGGTAAAAAGATTGCCCCAGGCGCGGTGGTGGCGCCGGAAGAACGACTCAGCTGGGGCCGCACCATCGGCATCGGTATGCAGCACGTGGTGGCCATGTTCGGCGCCACGCTGCTAGTTCCCACCCTGACCGGATTCCCCGTCAACACGACGCTGCTTTTCTCCGGCCTGGGAACCATTTTGTTCCTACTTATTACCCGCAACCGGTTGCCGTCCTACCTCGGCTCCTCGTTCGCGTTCATCGCCCCGCTTTCTGCTTCGCAGCAGTACGGCATCGCCGCGCAGGCCGGCTCTATTTTGGTTACTGGCCTTGTCCTTGCCGCGGTGGGCGTCGCCGTAAAGTTCGCCGGGCGCCGCGTGTTGGACGCCGTCATGCCGCCGGCCGTAACCGGTGCGATTGTGGCGCTTATCGGCCTGAATTTGGCGCCGAATGCGGCCGAGAACTTCGCCTCTCAGCCGCTCGTGGCGGCGGTGACGCTGCTGGTAATCCTGCTGGCCACCGTCGCCGGCCGCGGCATGGTCTCGCGCCTGTCCATTCTCCTCGGCGTGGTCGTGGGCTGGATTTTCGCGGCTCTCACCGGCAACCTCGGCGATGACGCCGTCGCGGCCATTGATGCCGCCCCGTGGGTGGGCCTGCCGCAATTCCACGCACCTTCCTTCAACGTCTCCGCCATTGCCGTCGCGCTTCCCGTGCTGGTGGTCCTCATCGCGGAAAACGTCGGCCATGTCAAGGCCGTTTCCGAGATGACCAAGCGCGACTTGGATGACTTGGCCGGTGACGCTCTTATCGCCGATGGCCTCGCATCCACCCTCGCTGGCGGCTTCGGCGGCTCTGGCACCACGACCTATGCTGAAAATATTGGCGTGATGGCCGCTACCCGCGTCTATTCCACCGCCGCATACTGGGTAGCAGCCTTTACCGCCATCCTTCTGGCTTTCGTGCCGAAGTTTGGCGCGCTGATTTTCACCATTCCTACCGGCGTTCTCGGTGGGGCCTGCATCGTGCTTTACGGGCTCATCGGCATGTTGGGTGTGCGCATTTGGATGGACAATAAGGTCAATTTCAATAACCCGGTTAACCTGACCGCGGCCGCAGTGGCGCTCATCGCGGGCATCGGCAACCTGACTCTCAGCGTTGGTGGGGTTTCCCTGGAAGGCATCGCGTGGGGTTCAGTGGGCATTATCGTCGCCTATCCGATCATGAAGAAGCTATACGATTCCGTCGGCGAAGGCCACGCCGCCAAGTACTAATTTTTCTGCTGTGGATAATTGCCCGCCGCGCGCCCGCGGCGGGCTATGTTGTTGATGGGGCAACGCGGGTTATCCACACCGTTCCTGTGCCTGGCTCGCGTGGGCTTGCGCAGGCTGTTTAACTCAGCGGCATGACCGCATTGGACGCATACCTAAACGCCATGAGCGCCGGAATGGACATCGTCGCCGCCACTCAAGGGCTCAGTGATCGCGAGCTCATCGCGCAAGGTGCTTCCGACATTGCTGCGCGTGACCTGCTACGACTGTGCGATACTTACTTTGGCAAGTGCGGCTTCTCTGCCAAACAGCGAGCAGCGCGGCAGACTACTCATTCCCTCGACGTGTTGCTGCTCATTGAAAAATACGCCCTGCGCTTGCCGACGCAGCGAGATGCCTGGACCCTACGCTGCGAACTGTGTGCCTTTCGCGGCAGCGCTACAGCACTAGAAAAGCGTGCTCGGGCCTTGGTCCGCGAGCTGCGCCCGCGCCGCACACCGGAAAAAGGCGTGCGCATCACCCGCCGTTCCGGCGGCCCGTGGTCGCTGACCATTACTGGGGATTCAGCCGATGTAGCAGATATGCACGCCGCATTGGATGCCAATAAGCCGCTGGAATCTGCCAAAGATCTCTTTTTCGGGAAAGCGAATGCGGCACGCACCACGGTAACGACGCAGGTAGTGCTCACCCTCGATGAGCTCGACCGAATAGTCGACGGTGGGGGCGAGGAAATTACCCTGCAGCTGACCAATGGCGCTCAAATGACGGGAGCGGAGCTCGTGGCGCGGACACTAAGCGATCACGGCTATGTCACACTCGTCCACCCGCACGAGGGGCCGGTAAACCTCTATCGAACCTCGCGGCTAGCCAACGACAAGCAGCGACTGATGGCGGCTGCGCTAAACCCGGTGTGCCCGTGGGAGAGCTGTAATTTTCCCGCGGATGAATGCCAGGTCCACCACCTGAAGGCGTGGAAGCACGGCGGTGAGACTAACGCTGCGAACCTCGCGACTTGTTGTCCCTACCATAATGGAGTCAATGACGATGACCCCAATGCCCCGCCTCGCCGAGGACGGCTGGCCCGGGTAAACGGGCAGGTGAGCTGGGTGCCACCGTGGGGATAGGTGGCGTCGGCAAGCGAAAAGCTCCCCACCACACAGGCGGGGAGCTTTAAAGCGAACCGTTTTAGGGCTTAGGAAGCGTCGAGGTCCTTCTCGATGAGAGCAGCAATCTTTTCTACCGCTTCTTCGTTGTCGGAGGTAACAGTAACCTCATCGCCCTGTTCTGCGCCAAGAGCCATAATCATCAAAGAAGAGGCCGCATCGGTCTCATCTTCATCGTCATCGCCAACGAGGTTGAGGAAGATGTCTTCGTCGAACTCGCCAGCTGCGTCCGCGATAATGGAGGCGGGACGTGCGTGTAGGCCTACAGAGGAACCTACCTTTACAGTCTTGGAAGCCATGGAAAAGATCCTTTCTTATGGGGATTGTTGCAATCCAGTGTACGAGTGTTTGGTTTATGCCGCCACGTTCTGAGCAGCTTCTTCGACGGCTTTATTAGGCCAGAACTGCTTCATTGCCAGCACCGCTGCGGTCGAGACAACCACACCGGCCGCGATGGCGACAAGATAGCCCCAGAACGGGTCGATGGCGAAGAGGACGAACACACCGCCGTGTGGAGCTCGGGAGCCGACCGACAAGGCCATCGAAACCGCGCCTGTCACCGCGCCGCCGGCCATCATCGAAGGGATAACGCGGAAGGGGTCGGCCGCGGCGAACGGGATGGCACCCTCCGAGACGAAGGACAGGCCCAGCAACCAAGCGGACTTGCCGTTTTCCTGCTCGGCCGGAGTAAACAGCGACTTGCGGATGAACGTGGCCAGGGAGAGCGCAATCGGTGCAACCATGCCGGAGGCCATAACCGCGGCCATGATCTGCATGGAGGACTCGTCGCCGGTAGAAAGTCCGGCCGTAGCGAAGAGATAAGCCGCCTTATTGACGGGGCCGCCCAAATCGAAGCACATCATCAAGCCGAGGATGATTCCTAGGAGCACGGCCGAGGAACCGGACATCGACGAAAGCCAATTCTGCAGGCCATCCATGATGGCTGCCAGCGGTGCGCCCAGCAGTAGGTACATCGCAAGGCCGACGACGAGCGAGGTCAGTAGCGGGATGATGAAAACTGGCATAAGCGAGCCCAGCCAGCGTGGTACCTTCCAATTGCCAATCCACAAAGCGACAAAGCCCGCCAGAAGACCAGTTACCAGGCCACCGATAAAACCAGCGCCTAGGGTAACCGCGATCGCGCCGCCCGCGAAGCCTGGGGCGATGCCTGGTCGGCCGGCGAGCGCGTAAGCGATATAACCGGAAAGAGCAGCAACGATAAAGCCCATCGCTGCTTGGCCAATGGCGAAAAGAACAGCGCCGAGATACAGCAAGAACCCGGAGCGCTCGAAATGCATAAGTTCGCCGTCCACGGTTACGTCATGACCAGGAAGATTGCCTAGCGAAAAGTCCGTCGACAGTGCCTGCCAACCGTTTGCCATATCGGCGCCGCCAAAAAGGAAGCCAAGGGCAAGCAGAAGACCACCGGCCGCGACGAATGGAACCATATAGGATACGCCGGTCATGATGGCCTGCTGGATGCGCTTGCCCCAACCGAGAGACTTTCCCTCTTCTTCCGCATCGGCCCGGGTAGCGGTGCCGGATACCTTGTGCGCGTGGGGGTTTCGGGCGGCGGCGATGGCCTCGTCGAGCATGGTGCCAGGCTCGTTGATGGCGCGCTTGACGCCAGACTCAATTACCGGCTTGCCAGCGAATCGTTCGCGGTCGCGTACGCCAACGTCCGTGGCGAAGATGACCGCATCGGCCGCATCGATGGTGGCTTGGGAGACGGACTCATTATTCGACGAACCTTGCGTTTCTACGGTCAGCGCTACGTCATCGCGTTCGGCCGCGGTCTGTGTGAGGGCGTCGGCCGCCATGTAGGTGTGGGCGATGCCGGTAGGGCAGGCGGTGATGGCCACGATGCGTGTGACGTTGTCCGAAGAACCCGCGGTAGTTGCGGTCGCGGCCGAGGACGAGCCGTTGGAGGCGGCGGCGGAGCCTGTACCGGCGGTACCAGCGGCGGGGGCAGCCGACTCGGCGGCCGGTTTCTTCTTTGGCTTTTCTGCGTTGACTACGTCCAGGACAAGGCGAACGATTTCTTCCTTGGTGGGGGCGCTGCGCAGTGCCTCGAGGAAGTCTTTTCGGACAAGGGCGCGGGCTAGCTTGGACAAAATCTTTAGGTGAGCCTTGCCGCCACCGGCCGGAGCGGCGATGAGGAAGACCAACTGGGCGTCTCCATCAGGACCGGAGAAATCTACACCGCGGCCTAGGCGGGCGAATGCGAGGGTTGGTTCGGTGACAGCCTCGGAACGGCAGTGCGGGATGGCAACACCGCCGGGTACGCCGGTGCCGGCTTTAGCCTCGCGGTCGATGGCGGGTTGGGCCAATCCGGCGACGTCGGTGGCTCGGCCGGTGTCGTGGACTAGCGTGGCTAGGTTGGTAATGACGGAGTCAACACTGTCGCCAAAGTCGGCGTCAAGGGCGACAAGTTCCGTAGTAATGAGTTCGGAAGCCATTTTGGGGCGCTCCTTAGGCTAGCGAGTTAACGGTGGTATGAGCGATATCTATTTCTTCAGGACGAGGAAATTGCGTGCCTTGCTTGGATGCAGCCGCGGTCCCGTAGGCCACGGATCGGGCAAGGCTCGCGGCCGGAGATTTACCAGCGGTGCGGCCGAGAAGGTATCCGGCGAGCGCTGCGTCTCCAGCACCTACGGTGGATTTCACGGTGGCTGGAGGGGGAGTGGCGGCCCATGCTCCTTCAGCCGTAACCAGTACGGCACCGGCGCCACCGAGGGTGACGAGCACTTCTGCGATGCCTCGCTTGACGACGTCGCGTGCCGCGCTAACCACTCCCGAATAGTCACCGCGTGCAGCTTGTGCTTCCAGCTCGCGGCCGTCGGTGCCGGTGAGTTGGCCGAGCTCTAGACCATTGGGCTTTATAAGATCGGGTGCCGAAGACTCGAGATTTTTCCCGATGGCCAGCATCGGAGCATCGGAGGTATCTACCGCGATGCGGGCCTGTGGTGCGGCCGCACGGACAGCGGAAATGAGCTCGCAATACCAATCGGTATCCACGCCGCGCGGCAAGGAACCTGCCAGCACCACCCAGTCGGCCGCGAGGGCGCGGGCGGTGAGGGTGGAGGTAATGGCTTGGGCATCGGTGTTGGAAAGCACGGGGCCTGGGCCGTTGACCTTGGTGGTGGTGCCGTCGGGCTCGGTGATGGTGGTGTTGACGCGAATGGAGCCGTCCATAGCAGTAGCCGAAGAAGGCAACCCGGCCGCGTGGATGAGATTCAGGAAGGAATCGGAGTCGTGGGACGGAAAAAGTGCCAGGGTTTGCTCGCCGGCTAGGTGCACGGCATGGGTGACGTTTACGCCCTTGCCGCCTGCAACCTGTGTGACCTCGCTGGCACGGTGGACATCGCCGGAAGTTAAAGGCTCACTGAGTACGAGGGTGGCGTCGATACTGGGATTGGGGGTCAGCGTGAGAATCAAGTCGTCCCTTTCGCAGGTTATATATTGGGGCCGAACGCCGCGGGAGAGAACCTTTGGGGACGGCCCGCCCTAAATGTTGATTCTTGTCCGAATGTGTCCGAAAGTCAACAGGAAAGCTGTGGTATACATTGCTTTTCTATCCGATTTGTGGTGTTCTGGAAGTCAATAACCGCTATCTTCGAAGGAAGTACGCTCATGGAAAACGCGTCTGAGTCCACAATCAAAGGCACCGGTGTCGTTGCCGGAGTCGCCTACGCCGAAGCCGTGTGGGTCCGCCCTCGCCCGGCCCTGCCTACCGAGGGAAGCATTGACCCAGAGCAAGCGAGTGAATCCGAGTACAACCGCTTTCTTGCGGCCGTAGATACGGTTGCTAATCGATTGGAGAAGCGCGCGGCAGCCGCAGAGGGCCAAGCGGCCGAGGTTCTCACTGCAACCGCCGGTATGGTCAAGGACCGTGGCTGGCACAAAACAGTGCGCAAGAATATCCGCACCGGTAGGAATGCGGAATTTGCCACTGTTGGCGCGACTGAAAAGTTTGTCACCATGTTCGAAGCCGCTGGTGGCGTGATGGCCGAGCGCACGACCGACTTGAAGGACGTACGCGACCGCGTCATCGCTGAGCTGCGTGGTGAGGATGAGCCAGGCCTCCCTTTGGTAGATGGCGAGGCCGTCTTGTTTGCAGATGATTTGGCCCCGGCCGATACTGCAACGCTAGATACCAAACACATTAAAGCCCTTGTTACCGAGCTCGGTGGCCCCACTAGCCATACGGCCATCATCGCGCGCCAATTGGACATTCCGTGCATCGTGGCGGTGGGCGCTTCGCTTAGCGACATTGAAAGCGGCACGCTGGTATTTGTCGATGGCGCAGTAGGAACCGTGACTTGTGGTGCCGATGCGGAGACCTCCACCAAGGCCGTTGCTGAATACCGTGAGCGTGCAGCACGCGTTGCTCAGTGGCGCGGTCCTGCTAAGACCAAGGACGGTCACAGCGTGCAGCTGCTGGCAAATGTTGCTGATGGCAATGCCGCCCGCATCGCTTCGGAGTCTCAGGCAGAAGGCATCGGCCTGTATCGCACGGAGTTGTCCTTCCTTTCGGCCAGCGAAGAGCCCAGCGTGGAGGAACAAGCAAAGATCTACGGAAAGGTTTTCAAGGCCTTCCCCGAATCCAAGGTAGTTGTGCGCACATTGGACGCAGGCTCCGATAAGCCAATTTCTTATGCCACGCTAAGCTCTGAGGAAAACCCGGCATTGGGCGTTCGCGGTCTGCGTATCGCGCGCGATAATGAAGCTTTGCTGACCCGCCAGCTTGATGCAATTGCGCAGGCTGCCGAAGCCCGTGATGATAAAGCCTCTACGTGGGTGATGGCCCCCATGGTTGCCACTTCTACCGAAGCGCAGTGGTTTGCCAACTTGTGTCGTGAACGCGGCCTGACTGCTGGCGCCATGATTGAGGTTCCCGCCGCAGCGCTGATGGCGGACAAAATCATGCCGCACCTCGACTTCGTATCCATCGGCACCAATGACCTGACTCAGTACACGATGGCTGCAGACCGTCTGTCCCCGCAGTTGGCCTACCTGACCGACCCGTGGCAGCCGGCCGTGCTGCGACTTATCCAGCACACCTGCATTGTGGGCCAGGCCAATAACGTTGCGGTAGGCGTATGCGGAGAAGCAGCCGCCGACCCCATGCTGGCCTGCGTACTTACGGGCTTGGGCGTGAATTCGCTGTCCGCAGCGTCTACTGCAGTAGCAGGCGTAGGCGCACAGTTGGCAGAAGTTACCTTGGAACAGTGTCAACAGCTCGCAGAGGTGGCATTGGATGCGGAAAGCCCTGATGCCGCCCGTACTGCAGTGGTAGAAACCATGGCATCCTTCGCGTAGCTTGAGGCGAAGGAGCGGGGATTATTCGCTGGCGAGCACGACTTCAATTTCGTGCTCGCGCAGCGCCTCCACGAAGGAATCGGGGGCTGCGGCGTCAGTGATGACGACATCGATATCAGCGGCGGGGGCGAAGCTTACCAAGTAGTCATTGCCCAGCTTGCTGGAATCGCACATCACTACGACCTTGTGAGCGTTGGTGACGAAGGCAGACTTGATGGCTGCTTCTTGGGGATCGGCCGTGGAAAGCCCGTGATCCAGGGTCAGGGCATTGGTTCCGATGAAGGCGACGTCGGCGCGCATGAGCGCTAGCGTGCGCAGGGCGGTGTCGCCGACGACGGCTTGGGTGATCGCGCGAACCGTGCCGCCAAGGAGCTGGACGTCCGGTACTCCGCTGTCTGCTAAGGACAAGGCGATGGGCAGACTATTGGAGACGATGTTGAACTGGCCTTGGGGGTATTGCTGTCCTATCAGCTCAGCAAATGCGTTAATCGTAGTGCCCGCGTCGAGGAAAATGCTGCCGCCGCCGTGGGGAAGAAAATCCAGCGCAGCTCGGGCGATGGCGGCTTTCGCACCGGAGGCGGAACGCTGTCGGGTGTCTAGGGTAAGTTCCGCAGTTTGAAAGGACTGGGATGCTACCGCGCCGCCATGCACCCGATGGACGACGCCCTCTCGATCGAGCACCGCTAGATCGCGTCGAATGGTTTCGGCCGTGACTTCGAAGCGCTCGGATAGCTCAGTGACGTTGACGCGACCTTCAACGGCGGTGAGAGACGCTATCTGGCGGCGCCGCTCTTCTGCGTACATTATTCCTCCTTGGACTTAAGCACACCGCGGGGAGTAGCGGGGGTAAAAATTCCCGGATTCTGTGGATAGGGAAGTTCCGCGATGTTGTTTTTCTTAGTCCATTGTCTCAAAAATCGGGAATAACCGGACTAAAGCAAAAATTTGCACAGTTATCGCCGCGCCGCGAAGTGTGAAATTAGCTGGTCAAGGCAAAAAGTGGGAAAGTGGGATTTTCGTCTCCTTTGCTTTCTGGGTCCAAAATGGCGCCAAAATGGGGGTGGCTGGCGGAGGGGCTATCTCAGTGTGAAATGCGCGCAAATAAGCCCCGCACGGCCTGGGGCGGCCGTTGCGGGGCGGAGTGATGCTGGGTGAGTGTTTAAAGTTTGCGGAACACGGATACAACCTTGCCCATAATTTCTGCATCATCGCCATTAATGGGCGAGTAAGCATCGTTGTGGGGAAGTAGCCATACGCCCGAGGAGTCGCGGTGGAATTCCTTAACCGTGGCCTCAGAACCGTCCAGCAGCGCTGCGACAAACTCGCCTTCCTCAGCAACGGACTGGGAGCGAATAATCACCCAGTCACCGTCGAGAATCCCTGCATCCTTCATTGAATCGCCGACTACCTGCAGCATATATAGGTCGCCGCTGCCGACAACCTCGTCAGGCATGGGGAAGTACGTGTCGACGTTTTCCTCAGCGGTAATGGGTGCTCCCGCAGCGATGCGACCGACCACAGGAATATAAGACACGGCGCCTGCGTCCTCGGGAACCTGCTGTTCGGGCTTAGCGGGCTTGCGGCCAGGCTTCTTGGTGCCTTCGTCTGTGTTGAGATGTCGAACATCTACGGCACGCGGCTTATTTGGGTCGCGCCGCAGAAATCCCTTTTCTTCCAATTGCTTCAGCTGATAGGCAACTGAGGAGGTTGACTGTAGGCCTGCTGCATCGCCGATTTCGCGAATGCTTGGTGGGTATCCACGCAGCATGACGGCGTCACTAATGACATTGAGGATTCGTCGTTGGCGGTCGGATAGGGATGCGTAATCGGTCTTCTCGGCGGACTTTTTTGGCTTGCGGCCCATTGCTGGCTCCTACGTAGGGTCGGGTGACTTCGTTGTCGGTCTATTAGTGGGCGGATTTAAAGTGCCACAAGTCATTTGTAGCACGAAAAGTACAGATGTTCGAGATTTGTGTCCACGGGTGGACAAGTATTCGAAGCGGTGCTATAAATCGAACGTACCAACTTAATCGAACATTATGGCGACTGTTTCAAATTAAGTGTCCAGTGGGATGCCTATGGTGAGTTCGGTCGTCGAAAGGAAAAACATGTCTCTACTTATTAATTCTCGAAATGACCTGGCAAAGCGTAATTCTGCAGACGCTCTAGTGGTTTCTCCCGCATCTGTATGGGACGTGGATCGATATGCCCCTCGCGCGGCGCGAGGGAGCGGTGATTCGCGGTATGTTCGAACTCTCCGCGTGGAAGATCGAACGACATATCGTTCGAATCGAGTGAAATCTGGCGGGGGCGACGGTCTTTCACAGAGAGCTCAACGTAGCGCGTTGAAGTCGAACACAGGTAACTACGTTTTAGGTGGAGTGTTTGGCATAGCGGTCTTTTTGGGCACGCTCCTGGGTGGATTGGCAGGGGCGGAAGGAAGTAGCGCACCGCAACCGCCGACCTCAGACATTCAACAGGTCGAGGGTGCTGTAGTGCATTAGTGAGGCGGTGGCCTTATGCTCGGTGGTTGGTCGGACTGCTGGGCGAGTAAACTACTGGGGTAACAACGTCAGTGAAAGGACCTCTGTGTATTGCCCCTTTTGCCATAATGAGCAATCCCGTGTCATTGACTCCCGCGTCGTCGATGCTGGTGCGTCGATTCGGCGCCGGCGTGAGTGTGCTTCGTGTAAGGGGCGTTTCACCACGGTAGAAAAGGCCGTGTTGTTGGTGGTCAAGCGGAACGGACTCGCGGAACCTTTTAGTCGAGATAAACTGATTCGCGGCGTACGGCGCGCCTGTCAGGGGCGAGATGTAGGTGATGATGCCTTAAAAAAACTGGCGCAAGAAGTGGAAGAGACCGTACGCGGGCATGGTTCCTCTCAGGTCAACGCGAATGAGATTGGCCTGGCCATCTTGGAACCGCTTCGCGATCTTGATGAGGTGGCCTATCTGCGCTTCGCCTCGGTCTACAAGTCTTTTGAAAGCGCTGATGATTTCGAATCTGAAATTCGTCTCATGCGAAGGCGCGACCGAGAGGATTTCTAGCGCAGTTTGTCAACGGCCTTCTGGATGCGGCGGAGCGACACTGCGTGAGCGGTGCCGAGGCGTTGGGCGAATAGTGAAACGCGAAGTTCCTCCACCATCCAGCGTATGTCCTTAACTTCGCGCGTCTTTTCGCGGCCAGGTGGTAAGCTGCGCAGCCGGTTGGCTAGGTAGGCCTTAGCGTTATCGACCTCGGCCTGGCGGTCTGCGTCGCGGTCAGGGTCAAGGTTCATGTCCTCCAAGCGAATGCGCATGGCTTGGATATAGCGCGGTAGATGACGCAGGTGGGACATGACATGGATTGTGATGGCATTACGGGGTAGGAGGAACTCCAATTGCTCGCGCATGTCATCGATTGCCGCACCGTCCCAGTGGGCGAGTTCGGCTCGCAGGTTGGAATACTCGGCGAGTCCTGGGGCGATAGCCACCACCGCTTGACGCACACGGCCCGGAACCTGGGGCTTGATGGTGTCTTTGAGCTTCTGGAAAGCGGAAGGAGTGCGGACGGGTCCGCCGGCCTCTAGCATCAGGTCGCGTATGGCAGCGACGCGGGCGTCGTTGACCAGGCCATCGGCGCCGCCGTGGGGATAGGAATCGACGGCGACGCGTTGTTGCAGCGGCAGGCCCTTGACCATTTGTGCAGTATTGACCGCAATGTCGCGCATAAGCAGGGTAAGGGTGGTGGTCACCATAGCGGCATCGGCTGCGGCTTTGGTGGGATGTACCTTGAGTTCAACGCCGTCCTTTGTGGCGACGAGGGCGGGGTAAGCCGTGACTTCGTGGCCGTCGACGGTGGTGGTAACCGTGTCATCGATGGCACCTAGAGTATCGTCGGTCCACTCGCTGACAGCGGTGGACTCAGCGGTGCGAGAGACGCGGGACACAGAGGATTTGATATGCCCGGCCTGGCGGCGGATAAGCGCTGCGAGGTCGCGGTCGGAGTCGACGATCTTGCCGCGCTTGTCGATGGCCCCGTAGTTCATCCTCAGGTGCATCGGCAGCTTGCCGGGCTGGAAATCGGTGGCGTTGATGCCTTGGCCGCCGAGTTCATGGAGGACGTCGGCAAGCTGCTGGGTGATGGTGCCTTCATAAGGGACGAGGCGGTCGATGGCGCGCTCAGCGAATTCGGGCGCGGGAACAACGGTGCGGCGCAGGGCCTTGGGCAGGCTGCGGATGAGTTCGGTTACGAGCTCGAGACGCAGGCCGGGTACGAGCCAATCGAAGCCTTCGGTATCTAAGCCGGCGAGCATGGGGATGGGTACCATCACGGTAACGCCATCGAGTGGATCGCCGGGTTCAAATTTATAGGTTAGTTCGTAGTCGATGGAACCCTTTCTCCAGTGGTCGGGGAAGGATTCTTCGGTGACCTCGTGGGAGTCATCGATGAGCTTTGCCGGATCGAAATCCAGCAATTCAGGGTTGCGACGGCGTTCTTTTTTCCACCACGAGTCGAAATGACGGCCGGTTGTTACCTTTGCTGGGATGCGCTGGTCATAAAAGTCGAAGAGGGTGTCTTCGTCTACGATGAGGCCGCGGCGGCGGGCTTTTTCTTCGTATGCGGCGGCGTCGTCAAGCGCTTGGGCATTGGTTTTGAAGAAGGCGTGGTGGGTATTCCAGTCGCCGGCAACGAGCGCGTTGCGGATGAACATATCGCGCGCGGCGGTGGGATCGACGCGGTGGTAGGGCACGGTGCGGTCGGCCACAATGGGTACACCGTAGAGTGTGGACTTCTGGTGAGCGATGGCGGCGGCGCGTTTGCGGGACCAGGTGGGCTCGGAATAGTTGTGCTTGAGCAGGTCTGCGCCCAGCTTTTCTACCCAGGCGGGATCGATGGTGGCGGCGTCGCGTGCCCAGAGGCGGGAAGTTTCCACCAGCTCGGCGGCCATGAGGAACTCCGGCGGCTTTTTGGCCAAGGCGGAGCCAGGAAATACCAGGAATCGGGTGTTGCGCGCGCCTTGGAATTCTTTGGAGTTGCCATCGCGGGCGCCGATATTGGATAGCAAGCCTGACAGGAGTGACATGTGGATATCATCGGCGCGGCGCTCGGTACCTTCCTGGTATGTCCAGCCCAGCTGCTTGGCGACGTCCTTGAGCTGGCGCACCAGGTCAAACCACTCGCGAATGCGCATGTAATGGAGAAACTCCTGCTTCATGCGTTTGCGGAATTTATTGCCGGATTGCTCGTTGCGGGTCTGTTTAATGTAGTCCCAGAGCTTAAGCATGGACAAGAAATCCGAGGACTTGTCCTTGAAGCGGGCGTGGGCTTGGTCGGCCTGGGCCTGGAAATCAAGGGGGCGTTCGCGAACGTCCTGGATGGTCATGGCGGCGACGATGACCATGACATCATCCAGGCATCCGTTGGTATTGGCCTCAATGAGCATGCGTGCCATACGCGGATCTAGCGGGATGCGCGCTAGGTCGCGGCCAGTGGCGGTCAGCGTGGGCTTATCCTGCTTGTCGTGGAGAGCGCCGAGCTCGTGCAGGAGGTTAAGGCCATCGCGGATGGCCTTGTGCTCGGGCGGTTGGATGAACGGGAATTGTTCGATGTCGCCTAGCTTGAGCGAGACCATCTGCAAGATGACGCTGGCGAGGTTGGTGCGCAGAATTTCTGGGTCGGTGAATTCGGGGCGGCTTTCAAAGTCCTGTTCGCTATAGAGGCGAATGGCGATGCCATCGGCAACGCGGCCGCAGCGGCCGGAGCGCTGGTTGGCGGAGGCCTGTGAGATGGGCTCGATAGGCAGGCGCTGGACTTTGGTGCGCGTGGAATAGCGCGAGATGCGGGCGGTGCCGGTATCAACCACATAGCGGATGCCGGGCACAGTAAGCGAGGTTTCTGCGATATTCGTGGCCAACACGATGCGGCGGCCACGGTGTTCGCTGAAAACGCGATGCTGTTCTTGATTAGATAAGCGGCCAAAAAGGGGAGTGACTTCGACGTTTTTCCACTTCTTGCCTTCGATGGCCTCCATGGCATCGCGGATATCGCGTTCGCCAGGGAAGAAACAAAGGATATCGCCGTCGCCTTCGTGCATCAGCTCTTCGATTGCCTCGGTCAAACCGTCGAGCGGGTCTTGGTCCACCACCTTTCCGCCGGCCTCAAACTCGAGGGGGCGGTAGCGGATTTCTACCGGGTAGGTGCGGCCGGAGACCTCGATGATGGGGGCAGGGTTTCCGTCGGCGTCGGCAAAATGGGCAGCGAAGCTTTCCGGATCGATGGTTGCGGAGGTAATGATGACCTTGAGATCGGGGCGCTTAGGCAAAAGACGCTTAAGGTAGCCCAATAAAAAGTCGATATTAAGTGAGCGTTCGTGAGCCTCATCGATGATGATGGTGTCGTACTTGTTGAGGAAGCGGTCACGCTGCATCTCCGCAAGTAGGATGCCATCGGTCATGAGCTTAACCGCGGTGGTCTCAGAGACGCGATCATCAAAGCGGATGGCGTAGCCGACGGATTCGCCAATCTTTTGGTCCAGTTCTGAGGCGATGCGTTCGGCCACGGTGCGCGCTGCAATGCGGCGTGGCTGGGTATGGCCGATAAATCCGCGGCGGCCGCGGCCCAGATCAAGACAGATTTTTGGGATCTGGGTGGTCTTACCGGAGCCGGTCTCGCCCGCAATGATGACTACTTGGTTGTCACGGATGGCTTCGGCAATATCGTCCTTACGGGCTGTGACGGGGAGGGCGTCTGGGTAGGAGATGGTGGGAACGGCGGCGTCGGTAAGTGCGACGCGCTCGGCGGCGGCCTGAATATCGGCGCCGATTTCTTGCAAGGCTTTGGGGGCGCGCGCCTTTTTCAAGCGGCGTCGGAAAGAGCGAGCTTCAGCGAGAGTGACATCGTCGAGTGCAGCGAAAAGTTCATCGCGGGAAGGGGTTTCATTCATAGTCATGACTAGGCACAGAGTCTACCTGTCCGCCAGAAATGAGGAAAAAGTTGTTAAAGTGGCAATACTTATTCATGCACTGATTGGCATTCCTTAAGGAGGAGCCCCGGTTATGACGAACCCGTATTCGGGCGGAAATGATGAGTTTCCGCGCTATGAACCCACAGATCACCCCGAAGACCAACCAAGCTATGGTCAGCTTCCGTCTTATGACGGCAGCCATGAAGAAAACACCCAAGGCTATGTAGGCTACCAAGCAGGCCAGCGCCCATATACCGGCAAAGTTTCCGCAGTAGACGCCGTTTCTTGGGCGTTTAGGGCCGTCTTTGGCAATTGGAAGCTGTGGATTTTGGGACCCCTAGCGCTTTTTGTTTTAAGTATCATTATTGCTGCCGTCGCAGGTGGCATCATTGGAGCGATCGCCTCCGACACGGGTCAGGCATCCATAGGAACTGCGGTCCCTCAGCTCATTTCGAGTGTCTTAAGCCTTGTATTGTCGCTGGTAATTATGCGCCTGGCGCTTTTCCAGATTGATGACTCTCGCACCGGTTGGGGCTACCTGTTTAAGGACGTGCGTTGGTGGCAGCCGCTGGTCATCATGCTTGTCATCGGGGTGGTGGCGAGCCTCATTGGATACGCTGCAATAGGTGGAACTTTTTACGGGTTGCTTGGTGACGCCGAGAATATGTCGGAGGACGAAGCAGTTGCGGCAGTATTAAGCGTCTTGGGAATTATGGGCGTAATTTTGTTGATTAGCTTCTTTATCCAACCACTCTTCTCGCTGATGCAATGGTTCGCTGCCGACGGCGATAGCGTTGGTGACGCTGTGAAGAAGGGCTTTCAGGCAGGTAAGAACAACTACGGTCAACTGTTGTTACTGGCAATTTTGAACTTTTTCATCGCCATCGGCGGATTCTTGCTTTTGGGTATCGGCCTCATCGTGGCTTATCCGGTTACGCTCTTGGCGCAGGCACATTTGTTCCGCCAGTGTGCTGGGCGCAATACGCTCCCGCAGGCATAGCTCGATAAAGACAAAGGCCACCGTTTCCTACGCGGAACGGTGGCCTTTGGCGTGTTGTGTGCAGCGCCGCGTTACTTGCGGGAGCGCTCAACCGCCCGGTTATAGGCAGAAGTGATGAGCTTGCCGAATTCAGTGAATTCTTCGCTACGGGCCGCGGAGGAGCGGAAGACGAGGCCGACTTCGCGTTCGGCGGTGACATCGGAGGCGAAGTGAGCTATGGCTACATCCTTACCGTGGCATTCGGTGGCTAGGGCGGATTCCGGGACGAGGGTGCAACCCAAGCCGCCCATGACCAGCTGCATGATGGTGGTAAGCGAAGAGGCGCGGGTGACGGAGTTGGTGGCCTCGGCCGGGTTGACGTCGGCGTGGCGGCAGAGATCGACGATTTGGTCGCGCAAGCAGTGGCCGTCGTCAAGTAGCAGCAAATCTAGGTCCTTGAGCTCGGAAAGCTGGACGTCCTCGCGGCCGGCGATGGGGTGATCGGGAGGGCAAACGATGGAGAATTTTTCCGTGTACAGCGGGCTGTCGACCATGCCGGTGGTTTCGGACGGAATGGCCATGATGGCGAGGTCCAAGTTGCCATTGCGCAGGCGGGTGATGAGGTGCTGGGTTTGCTCTTCTACAAAACGCGGCTCGAGATCCGGGTAGACCTCGGCGAGCATGGAGAGTAAGTCAGGCAGGATATATGGCGCAATTGTGGGGATAACGCCGATGGTGAGCGGGCCTGCGAGGGTGCCGTTGGCACCGCGTGCGTGGGCTAGGAAAGTATCGGCTGCCTCGAGGGTGGCTTTGGCATAGGGGAGAAGCTTTTCACCGGCCGAGGTGACAATGACCTTGCGGGTGGAACGCTCGATGAGCTGAAGGCCTAATCCCTGTTCGAGGGCTACGAGACCTTGGGAGAGCGAGGGTTGGGAGATTTCGAGCTTGGCGGCTGCGGTTCCGAAGTGCTTATTTTCCGCAATGGTGACGAAAGTGCGCAGCTGAGCAAGTGTAGGGCGATACTCTTTATTATGCATGCCTATCACTCTAACACTCACCTATAGGATTTGCTATTGACGCGAGCGAAAAAGATGGTATAACTGATCGTGTTGGGCCGGATACGGTCCGGCCCCGCTGCTTATAAACCAAGTGGCTGGAAACTTAGAGGAAGAGCCTTTAATAAAGGAGTTGAAGACTATGCCTATTTTGACTGTCGGCGAGAAGTTCCCAGAGTTCAACCTCACCGCCCTGACCGGTGGCGACCTGCATGACGTCAACGCTAACCAGCCGGAGGACTACTTCGAGCAGGTATCCCTGGACAAGTACGAGGGCAAGTGGAAGGTCGTCTTCTTCTACCCGAAGGACTTCACCTTCGTCTGCCCGACCGAGATCGCTGCCTTTGGCAAGCTGGACGAGGAGTTCCAGGACCGCGATACCCAGATCCTCGGCGGCTCCACCGATAACGAGTTCGCTCACTTCAACTGGCGCGCAACCCACCCGGAGCTGAAGGAAGTTCCTTTCCCGATGTTCTCTGACGTGCGCCACGACCTCATCCGCGCACTGGGCGTAGAAAACGCTGATGGTGTTGCTGACCGCGCTACCTTCATCATCGACCCGGATGGTGTTATCCAGTTCGTCTCCGTTACCCCGGATGCTGTCGGCCGCAATGTAGACGAGGTTCTGCGCGTGCTTGACGCTCTGCAGTCCGAAGAGGTCTGCGCTTGCAACTGGGAGAAGAACGACCCCACCAAGAATATCAACAAGATGGACGTCGTTCAGTCCGCGCTCTAAATCTCATTGAGATGCAGGTTAACCCCGCTTTCGTGGCGGGGTTTCCTTTTAAATCCAGGGCAGTAAATTCCTATCAAAACCTAAAAGGAGAAAAGCTATGTCTATTGATAATCTGAAGTCTGCACTGCCGGAGTACGCCAAGGACCAGAAGCTCAACCTCGGTGCGCTGACCCGTTCCAAGGACTTGGACGAAGAGCAGCTGTGGGGCTGCCTGCTGGCATCTGCTGCAGCAAGCCGCAATGACACCGTGCTGGCAGAAATCGCTGAGGAAGCAAAAGAGCACCTCTCCGAGGAGGCTATCGAGGCAGCCTACGGCGCAGCCACCGTCATGGCGATGAATAACGTTGCTTACCGCGCCAAGGGCTGGTTGGGCGATGACTACGCACAGGTAAAGTTCGGCCTGCGCATGAACATCATCTCCAAGCCGGGCGTAGACAAGGCTAATTTCGAGCTGTGGAATACCGCAGTCTCCGCCATCAATGGCTGCGAGCACTGCCTGGGTGCTCACGCTCACGAGCTCAACGAGGCTGGTCTGAGCAAGGAGCAGGTCTGGGAGGCCGTCAAGGTCGCTGCCGTGGTTCAGGCTGTGGCACAGGCTGTCCAGATTGAGGCCGCACGCTAAAATAGCCGGCCTTTAGCCGCCCTCGCGCTTGCCGACGTCCCATCTACCCGGGGCGAGGCAGCCAGGACGGCTTTTGCCATGTCCGTGGGGCTAGTACTCTACGCGCAGGCTCGCCAGCCGGACTTCGCCAGCCTCATCGGAGGCATCGAGGTCTACCGTGGCGATGAACTGGTAGGCGTGGTCGCCGGCCGGGTCCTTAATGATCTGGCGCACGGACCACAAACGCGAGTCGGTATCGCCCAGGCGGAAGTACTCGGGACCGCGGGCCTCGGGGCCGGAATCGATATCGTTATATTCATCGAAATAGTCATCCAAGATGGCGCCGAAGTCCGGTACCTCGTCCAGGTAATCGAGCAGCTCCGCCAAGCGGTCTTCCTTTTCCAAAGCAAAGAGCTGCACCAGACGGAACATGTAATTGCGCACCATAATGGTAAAGGCGCGGCGATTGGCCGTAAGAGCGGTGGGGTCCTCCACGCCGAAGGCAAGCTCGCGGTCCACGGTGTCTTGGTCGATGGGGGAGTCTTCGCCGGCCATTTGCGCCCATTCGTCGACAAGCGAGGAATCCACCTGGCGGATAAGCTCACCCAGCCAGATGACGATGTCCTCGAGCTCCGGGGTGTTGTACTCATCGGGGATGGATTGTTTGAGGGTACGCCAGGCATCGGTCAAGTAACGCAAAATCACGCCCTCGGAGCGGGCTAAGCCGTAGGTGGCGACCAAATCCGAGAAGGTCATTGCATTTTCGAGCATGTCACGGACTACGGACTTGGGGCGCAACTCAAATTCCTTGACCCAGGCATTCGTCTCCGCAAAAGTATCGTAGGCCTGCTCCAAAAGCTCCTCGAGCGGTTTGGGCCAGGTGATATCCTCCACGATATTCATACGATCGGTGTAGTCCACTCCATCCGCCTTCAGCGCGGCAATTTCCTCGCCACGGCGCTGTTTCTGCTGGGCGATGAGCACCTGACGCGGGTCATCCAGGATGGACTCGAATACGGAAATAACGTCCAAGTTATAAGTGTCCGCCTCCGGATCCAGCAGCGAGAGCGCGGCTAGGGCGAATGGTCCCAGCGGTTGGTTAAGCGCGAAATCGCGAGGGAGTTCTCGCACCAAATGATAGGGTCGGCCGTAGATATCCAAGCCCTTGGTGGATTTTTGCACTACGCCAGAATCCACCAGCCCGCGGAAAAGGTCGAGGGCTGTGAGAATGTCCTTATTCTGCTTGCTGCGATTATCGTGATTGTCCCGCAGTAGATGGCGCATGTGTTCATAGCCATTGCCATGTCGTGCCAATACATTAAGCAGCATCGAGTTAGAGACGCGGAATTGAGACGTCAGCTGCTCAGGCTCAGCCTCAGTAAGGCGCGCAAAGGTCTTTTCGGACCACGAAACCTCGCCCTCTCGAGCGGACTTTTTCTTTAGCTTCTTCAAGCGCTTGGGGTCATCACCGATGCGGCGGCGTTCCTTAGCGTTTTCGATTTCATGCTCGGGGGCCTCAACCACCACGGTGCCCTCGGTGTCATAGCCGGCGCGGCCGGCACGCCCAGCAATCTGGTGGAATTCGCGCGACTTGAGGATGCGTTGGCGCTGGCCGTCGAACTTGGCCAGCCCAGTCATCAGCACGGTGCGGATGGGCACGTTAATGCCCACCCCCAGGGTATCGGTGCCGCAAATGACCTTAAGCAGGCCCTTTTGTGCCAGGCGCTCTACTAAACGGCGGTATTTGGGCAGCATGCCCGCGTGGTGGATGCCGATGCCCTTGCGCAGCAACTTAGATAGATCCTTGCCAAAGGCAGTGGTGAAACGGAAGCCGCCGATTTCTTGGGCAATCGCTTCCTTTTCCTCTTTGGTGATTATCCCCGAAAGCGAGGTGAGCGCCTGGGCGCGCTCGGCGGCCTCCCGCTGGGAAAAGTGCACCACGTAAATGGGGGCCTTCTTATCGGCCAAGAGCTCTTCGATGGTCTCGTGCACCGCACTAAAGACATAGGAAAAATCTAGCGGCACAGGGCGCGTGGTACCAGCAACCAGGTCGGTAGGGCGGCCGGTACGACGGCTAAGGTCTTCTTCCAACCACGTGGTATCGCCCAGGGTGGCGGACATAAGCAAGAACTGCACTTTGGACAGCTCTAGTAGCGGCACTTGCCAGGCCCAGCCGCGGTCCGGTTCGGAGTAGTAGTGGAACTCGTCCATTACCACTTGGTCGATATTGGCCTCGGCGCCATCGCGAAGCGCAATATTAGCCACAATCTCAGCCGTAGCGGCGATGATGGGGGCATTGCCGTTGACGGTGGCGTCACCAGTCATCATGCCCACATTTTCCGCGCCAAAGATATCGCAGAGGGCAAAGAACTTCTCACTTACTAGAGCCTTGATGGGCGCCGTATAAAAACTGCGCTGGCCACGGGCCAAGGCGATAAAGTGTGCGGCATTGGCCACCATGGACTTTCCGGAGCCAGTCGGGGTAGCGAGGATGACATTATCGCCGGCCAAGATCCCCAGCGAGGCCTCCTCCTGCGCTGGATACAAATTAATGCCCCGGCCGGTGGTCCACGAGGTAAAGGTATCCCAGATCGCCTCATCTACGAGGGACTCGGGCACTTCCGATAAATCTGGCAGCAGCTGAGATAAGTTCACCCCCACCACCTTAGCGGTGATGAGGGTGGGTTAGTTAGATATCGTCACCTAAGTCGCCATCGCCCTGAGCGGAATCTGGATCATCCTTGCCGTTATCGGCTTGAGAGCCCTCGCCATCGGCGGAATCTTCGCGGTCATCTATGTCAGAGTTAATGATCTGCTGGCTTTCTTCCTTATCCAAAGAAGCCAAGAAGGCTTGGAACTCCTCGCTGATTTCCTCGCCGGTAGGCACAGCTTCCTCGCCGGGCATGATAGCTTGCGGGTGTTCCTTGCGGTAGCGCTCCATATAGGCGTCATACTGCTGCTCGAGTTGCTGAACCACGCTTTCTATCTCATCCGAGCCACCAACTTGTTCTTCCAGTTGGTTTTCTACGCGGGAAATATCAGCCTCGATGCTGCCCAAAGGAATATTGAGGTGCGCAGCCCGAGCTACCGAATTCAATAACTGGAACGTGGCTTGTGGGTAGGGCGAAGCCGCAAGATAATGCGGCACGTGGACGGTATATCCGGCTACGGTGCGCTGCTTATCCGCCAGTGCCTTTTCCAGATACAGTGCAGCAGAGCCGGGGACCATCATGGTGGAATCCATCGACAACATATGCTCAGTCAGACGGGAGGAAGTGCCATGCGCCGTGACCACCGTGGGACGGGTGTGCGGAACTGGCATAGGTGCGGCATAGAGCATGATGGTGTCATTGATATTGAACTTTTCCACCAGCTTGACCACAGCAGTGGTAAAAGCCTCCCAGCGCATGTCGGGCTCTGGGCCAGACAGTAGTAGGAAGGTTTTGCCGGAATTATCGCGCAGGACCTTGATCCCCAAGTCCATCGATTCAATTTCTAGCGCCCGATCCTTATCGATGGTGACAGCTGGCCGGCGGGAGCGGTAATCAATCAGCTCATCAGAGTTAAACGAGGCCAGTTGGCGGCCTTCCAAAGCTGCCTTCAAATGGTCCGCACTAGCCTCGATGGCCTGGCCGGCGTCTGCATAGCCGTGCATGGCAACAATCATGGTGGGGCCTTGTCCGTCACCGGAATCATCCCTAATCGCCGGGGCTGGATACTCCAGCTCATACATGCGGCGATCTTCTTCGTGCATGTTGTGTTACCTCCTTGCTTTCTTACCTACCCCAACGCCGCAGGCGGGCTCAGTATTCCCGCGCGCACTGGGAGGTTAAATAACTGATTGTGCCCCAAATCGCCGCACATTGCCAGCGCAATCCCGGGCGGGGTGTGGACAAGCCGCTTGCCGGCGCCCCGTCATCCCCGCCTATCCCCAGATTCTTACCACTTCTCAATGCTTGTCCTATACATGGTTGCGCGCGTGGCTGAAGCTGGGGCCATGAACATCTCAACACCAACTCAGCCCATTCGTACGCCCGGCGATATCCTCGCCAATATCCCAGGAATCCTCGGATTCTTCCCCTCCGAATCAGTCATCCTCATCTCCATCCAACCGAGCCCACGCGGATTCAGCATGGGGCCGGTAGCCCGCCTCAATCTGAGTGATGTCCCTGCCGCCTTGCAAGAAGTGATGGATGCATTTCACTGCGGCAACCCCGAAAGCATCTTTGGTTTCGTTCTCTCTCAACGCCAAGAAGAAGATCTGTGGGATATCTTGCACTCCCTCTACCGCTTTCAGGATCGCTCTGGTGTGGGCATTGACGCCTGTTGGCTGGCCGAAGAGCTATCTACTGATACAGCCTACGACCTCATTTTTGGCCACGCGTCCGAGGACGGCGAGGGCCCGCTGCAGAATTGGATGGAAGGAACCATTCCCGCCATATCGACGAGCCACTCCATGCGTGCGTGCGTGAATAATGGCATGCTTCCTGAACTCAGCCGCAATGATTTGGTTCAGCGTTTTAAGGACCACAACCCATACTTTGGGAAAGAAGAAATTAGCGCGATGGAGCGATGCTGCAGAGAAATAGCCCGCCAGCTGCGCGCCGGGCGCGGTTACCAAACTTCAGATCCAGTGCAGGTGGTCAAGCGCCTTATCGCTGATGTCCGGTTCGTGCTCAGTGAGGTGGAATCGCTGGAGGAGACTTTGGAAAATGAGGAATTGCTGTGCGCAGCAGCGATGTGGATGTCTACCACGTGGACCCGTGACCTGGTCATCACAGAGCTGGTGTCTGCGCCGCGGGAAGCAGGGGACCTCCTCCTAGCGGTGGCACGTACATTCCAGGGGTCTATCCGCTATAACGCCCTAGCCTTATATGCAGCTAGCCAGGTATCCCATGAATTCGGAATTTATGCGGGTCCGGCGCTTTCTGTACTAGTAGAAGAGGCGCCCCATCATAATTTGGGGCGCCTCATAGCGCAGGGGTATCGCAGCGGCATGGGAAGGCGGTTGGTCACGAGCCTCTGCCATGGCTGTGAGTTAGCCCGCGAAGCGGCGGGGCTTGGCGCCGATGCCCCGCAAAGTAGCTTCGGAGGTTAGGCCCGCTTCGCTGAATGTGCCTTATCACCTAGTTGGCGGGTGAAATTCCATGCATCGGTAACGATCGTTTCCAGATCCGTGCGGGTGGGGTTCCATCCGAGCTCCCGCTTGATCTTCTCTGAGGAAGCGATGAGGGTGGCGGGGTCGCCTGCGCGGCGCGGAGCCACCTCAGCAGGAATGTCGTGGCCGGTGACCTTGCGGCACATCTCAATGACCTGCTTGACGGAGTAGCCATCACCAGAACCCAGGTTGTAAATGCGGTGACTACCAGATTCATTGGATTCGAGAGCAAGCACATGGGCATCGGCCAGATCACGGATATGGATATAGTCACGCACTGGGGTGCCGTCTGCGGTATCCCAGTCATCACCGAACATGAAGATCTTATCGCGGTGGCCCAAGGCCACCTGCAACACGATGGGGATGAGGTGGGTTTCTACCTCGCGGTTCTCACCGATGTTTCCGTAGGCTCCAGCCACATTGAAGTAGCGCAGGGAGGTCGCCCCCAATCCATAGGCGTGGGCGAAAGAGGTGATCATGTAGTCGATGGCAAGCTTGGTTGCACCATAGGGATTGGTGGGCTGGGTTGGCATATCCTCTGTAATCGGCACTTGGTCCGGCTCACCGTAGGTTGCAGCAGTGGAGGAAAAGACGAGATTTTTGACCTCGTTATCCCGCAAGGCATTGAGCAGCGTCAGGGTAGTAACGACATTGTGCTGCCAATACTCATCGGGCTTTTCCACGGATTCGCCCACCAACGAGCGCGCCGCGAAGTGGATGGCACCCTCGAAGCCACCTTCTCCCAGGACCTCGGAGGCCTTATCCGCCACGTCGCCCTCGACGACGCGGGCTGTTTCTGGAACGGCTTCGCGGTTTCCGGTGGAGAAATTGTCAATGATGGTTACATCATGGCCTTGTTCGACCAATACAGCGGCGCACACGCTGCCGACATAGCCGGCGCCACCGGTGACAAGAAGTTTCATGGTTATACCTCCACGCGCACTGCGTGCGCCAAGTCGTCGGAAAGCACGACGCTGCCGCCATCCGGTGTCGACAACGTAATCGTGCCGCTGTTATTGACTACCGATACCTTTGCTCCCACGCGGATTCCGGCAGCGGTGAGTTCCTGGAAGGTGCCATCATCAACCTGCAAAATCTCATTGACCTGGATGACGGTGGCGGAAACCTCCTCACCATTGGGGAGATCGACTGCGCGGGTGCCCTGGTCCGGCTGCGGAGCATCGAAGCCCAGTGCAGACAGCGCCGGGATAGGGTTGCCAAATGGTGACCGGGTTGGATCATCGAGAACCGCGACCATGCGCTTTTCTACTTCTTCGCTCATCACATGCTCCCAACGGCAGGCCTCGTCGTGAACTTTTGCGATGTCGAGCCCGAGGACGTCGGTAAGCAAACGCTCTGCCAAACGGTGCTTGCGCATGACTGCGGTAGCCAGGTCGCGGCCCTTGTCCGTGAGATCCAAACTGCGGTCGGTACGCACGTGCAAAAGTCCGTCGCGTTCCATGCGAGCTACAGTTTGAGAAACCGTAGGCCCAGACTGCTCCAAACGCTCCGCGATGCGGGCGCGAAGGGGAGTAATACCTTCTTCCTCTAGCTCGTAGATGGTGCGTAGATACATCTCCGTTGTATCAACTAGGTCCCTCACGTGGGCATACCTTTCTGTGTGAATACAGTTTCGCGGCTAATCTCCCGACCAAGGACGGGAAAGCGCTTTCTAGACTCTGCAGTCCAGATTAGCCTACCTAAGCCCTTGCTCGCCGCGTCGAACTAAGCAGCTGCCTTTCTAACGCCAAACCCCGAGCCCGTGGCAGTATTGTGCCGCATGGACTCGGGGAGGGGGACTGGGCGCGGAGCGCTGCCAGCCCAGATTAAAGAGCGTACTCGCGCAGGCGATCGGCGCGGTTGCCATCGCGCAGCTTTGCCATAACTTCGCGCTCAATTTGGCGTACACGTTCGCGCGAAAGACCGAAGCGGCGACCAATCTGATCCAAGGTGCGCGGAACACCATCATCGAGGCCGTAGCGCAGACGAATTACGTCCTGCTCGCGCTTTTCCAAGGTGTCAATCACTCCGCGAATATCGGAATGGCGCATGGAGGCTACGACCGCGGTTTCTGCATCGGTAGCTTCGGCGTCTTCAATGAAGTCACCCAAAGGAGCTTCTTCATCGGTACCTACCGGCATATCGAGAGAGACTGGGTCGCGCGACTGGCGCAGCAGCATCTCAATCTTGTTTTCATCGATGCCTGATTCCTCCGAAAGCTCTTCATTGGTAGCTTCACGGCCCAGGGATTGATACATCTCGCGCTTAATGCGGGACAGCTTGTTGACCTGTTCTACCAAGTGGACTGGGAGGCGAATGGTGCGAGACTGGTCAGCCATGCCGCGGGTAATTGCCTGGCGGATCCACCACGTAGCATAGGTGGAGAATTTAAAGCCCTTGGCGTAATCGAACTTTTCCATCGCGCGGATGAGGCCGAGGTTTCCCTCTTGGATTAGATCCAGCAATGGCATACCGCGGCCGGTGTAGCGCTTTGCCAGCGAGACCACGAGGCGCAGGTTGGCTTCAAGCAGGTGTGAGCGTGCCTTTTTGCCTTCGCGGGCGAGGATTTTAAGATCACGCTTTTCTGCACGGGTGAGCTTTTCAGCGTTATTGAGCTTGTACTCCGCGTACAGTCCAACTTCGATGGCCTGAGCGAGTTCTACCTCATCTTCCGCGCTGAGCAGTGCGGTCTTGCCAATGCCGTTGAGATAAACACGAACGAGGTCGGCAGAGGGGTTGTCGTTGGTTTGGTTGCGGCGAGATCCGCGATCTACTTCCTGTTCTTCATTAGTAGTGGCAGCTGAAGTGCCCTTGGCGGTGGTGGCAGATGTCTTCGTCATAGTGAAGCCTCCTGAATTTGTCGCCGGTTTCACAAAGTACAACGGAGTCTTTAGAGATTTAGTTCCCAATGTGGAAAGAATTGATAAAACGCGGCGTTCCCCGTGGTACGACTCCACCTTTTCGGGGGAGATGTGCCACGGAGAACGCCGCGCTCTGCGATGGGGCAAGTACGTAGAAGTACTATCCGCGTACCTGTACGAGATAGCGGTAGATGGTGGGTTCGGAAACACCTAGCCGCTCTGCTGCTGCGGCAATTCCTCCCTTAAGAAGGAAGAATCCCGCATCCTCCAAATCTGAGACCACCTCGAGGCGCTCCTCGCGCTGCATGCGAGGGGCAGGGGTGTTTTGGTTAGAAATGGCGGAATCCAACATCGAGTCCAGAAGGTGTTCCACGTTGGAACGCAAAGACTCGCTGACTCCTTCCTTATCCGCTTCTTCCTCTACCGGTTCCTTATCTGGAACTGGGTCTGGTACTGCAACGGGGCGGTTGGGTAACTCAGTTTCACCTGGGTAGCCGCCGAAAGCTTTTGACTTATCGAATGCGGGATCATCGGCCTTGCCGATGAGTGCTGCGGCCGCATCGCGAATGTGTACCAATTCGGATACATCAACATTGATGCACAGCATGCCGCGCATATGCCCGGAGTCGTCTCGGATGAAGTAGCTAGAGGAGCGGCAAATCTTGCCTTCCGCATTGACGGCGCGGTAGCCGGTCATCATGGGGATTGCTGCGGCATCGCCCTGTTTCATAAACCATAGAGCGAAGTCGGTCACCGGGCCGCCAAGTTGCCGGCCGGAGATGTGCCCATTGGCGATGGCCATGATGGATTTATCGGGAACGTCGAGATCGTGGAGCACGATTTCGGTGTTGGGGCCCATTGCCTTACCGAGGAATTCGACGAGGGGAATATACTGCTCGAGGAAGTTTTCTTCGGAGGCACTGCCGCTAGGAAAATTCATTAGCTGAAGCATGTCCTTTAATTCCTGTCAGGTTATAGCGAAGGTACCACACGGAAGCGACTCGGTGGAAGAAAGGGAATAGTCCGAAGAAAGCCGGGTGAACACTAGCGGCTTAGCGCTGTGCTCACCCGGCTCATCGCTTCATTACAGGGTGGTCTTTATCCACACACCGGGACTGGTGGGTGAACTGCTAGGGCCAGACCACCTTGTGAGGTCTCCCTGTACTTGGCATTCATATCCTTACCAGTCTTGTACATGGTCCAGATGACTTCGTCCAAAGAAACACACGGCTTGCTCTCACGCTCTAGCGCCATGCGAGCACTGGTGATGGAGTCGACCGCAGCAACGGCGTTACGCTCAATGCAGGGTACCTGAACCTGTCCGAGGACTGGGTCACAGGTCAAGCCAAGCTTGTGTTCCATGCCAATCTCAGCTGCGATGCATACCTGCTCTGGGGTAGCGCCCATGAGCTGGGCGAGTCCGCCGGCAGCCATGGAGCACGCCACACCAACTTCACCCTGGCAGCCGACCTCAGCGCCAGAGATGGAAGCGTTCATCTTGTACAGGGAAGCAATCTGGTTGCAGGCGAAGATGTAGTCAGCGAACATCTCCGTGGTAACTGGCTCGACAAACTTGTCGTAGTAAGCTAGGACTGCGGGGACGACACCACAGGCGCCGTTCGTAGGAGCGGTAACAACGCGGCCGCAGGCTGCATTCTCTTCGGAGATAGCCAGTGCAAACATGTTTACCCAGCTGAGGATGTTCAAACCATCATGCGGTTCGGACTGCTCAAGACGACGCTTAAGGGCAGCCGCGCGACGCGGAACGAGCAGGGAACCAGGCAGCGGACCATCGGTGGAGGAACCACGCTTGATGCCGGTGTACATGACATCGCGAACCTTGCGCAGGTGCTCATTGACCTCATCTTCAGAGCGCAGTGCCAATTCGTTGGCCAAGCCCAGCTCGGGGAGGGTCATATCGTTCTTTTCGCACAGTTCGAGCATTTCTGCAGCGCTGGCATATGGGAAGGGGATATCAACCTTGACGTCCTGCCGCTTTGCAAAGTCTTCCTGCTTGACGATGAAACCGCCGCCGACCGAGTAGTAGGTCTTGTGCAGGATGTTTTCTTCGCCGGCGAAGGCGATAAGACACATACCATTTTCGTGCATCGGGAGGTATTCGTCGTGGAAGAAGAAGCCGCCGTCCTTGGGGAATTCTACCTCGTGGGTGCCGCCCAGCATGAGCTTCTCGCTGCTGCGGACGTTCTTCATGAATTCGGAGATGCCGTCGATATCAACGGTCTCTGGCTCTTCACCGGCCAAGCCGAGGAGGATGGCCTTGTCGGTGGAGTGGCCGATACCCGTGAGGGAGAGGGAACCGTAGACATTTGCCTGCACTCGAGTGACCTTGTCAAAGAGGTGCTTTTCCTTGAGCTCGTCTACGAAAGCCTTGCCGGCCTTCATTGGCCCTAGGGTGTGTGAGCTTGAGGGGCCGATACCAATCTTGAACATATCGAAGATGCTGATGAACATTGTTCTTTCCTTGAATCCTCTGCGAATTTCTCGTCTACGGCGGTGCTTAGAAGGCGTGGACGATGGAGTAGATGATGGTTGCTAGGGCGACGAGGCCCATGAAGAAGACGAAGTAGTTGGAAGCCTTGCCCTTGTAGCGCTGGAGAGCAGGAACCTTGTGGATAGCGACCATCGGGATGATGAAGAGCATGATGGCAATCGTTGGACCACACAGGGTTTCAATCATGCCCAGGATGGACGGGTCAGCCCAAGCGACGAGCCAAGCGGTAACCAGCATGAAGATGAGGGTGATGGTGTCGAGCTTGTGAGCAGACTGTGCGTCATCCTTGCTTGCGTTCTTGCTGCCCTTGACGATGAGGCCTTCGAAGCCTTCGGCTGCGCCGAGGTAGTGGCCAAGGAAGGACTTAGCTACTGCAATCATGGCGATGATGGGCGCAATCCACTGGATAAGTGGGGTATCGAAGTGGTTGGCCAGGTAGGACAAGATGGTGATGTTTTGTTCCTTTGCCTCTGCCATATCAGCCGGGGAGAGGCTCAAGGCGCAAGAGAAGACGAAGAACATAACCACGACGACCATGAGGATCTCAGCGCGGAGCAGGGTCTTGCGGGACTTGGCTTCTGCGAACTTGCCGTAGGTCTGGCGGCGGTCAACGGCGAAGGAAGAAATCATCGGGGAGTGGTTGAAGGAGAAGACCATAACCGGAACCAAGAGCATCAGGGTAACGCCCATGCCGTGACCAGAAGCTTCGCGAGCAACGTTTAGGTCAAAGGAATCGAAGAGTGCGGTGTTCCACTTCGGGATGAGGTAAAGGGAAAGGAGAACCAGGATGCCGATGAACGGGTATACCAGGTAGGACATGACGTGAACTACGACGTCCTTGCCCATGCGGACAATCAAGATGAGTCCACCAACAAGCAAGAGAGAGGTTAGCCAGCGGTGCGGCGGGGTAACGCCGAGCTGGTGCTCCAGGAAGGAGTTGACCGTGTTGGTGATGGTGACTGAGTAAACCAGCAGGATGGGGTAGACCGACAGGAAGTACAGGATGTTCATGAGAACACCGGCCTTCTTGCCAAAGTGCTCTTCGACGACGTCCGTGAGGTCACCGTCTGGCTTGGAGCTGGACAGTACCAAGCGGGTCATTCCGCGGTGAGCCCAGTAGGTCATAGGCAGTGCTACGACCGTCATGATGAGCAGCGGGATGATACCGCCGATACCGGCGTTGATGGGGAGGAAGAGGACGCCTGCGCCGATGGCGGTGCCGAACAGGGAGAGCATCCATACGGTGTCTTCCTTATTCCACTTCGGTGCGCCCTTCTGGCCATCGAAGGGGGTGTCAATGCCAGGAGCCGGTGCGGCTGCCTTGGGGGTTTCGGGCATTTCTGCCCTGTTTTCTGGGTGCTGGGCTGAATTGCGCCGCTTGAGTGAGTGGGACATTTTCTTTCCTACATCTAGTTGGTCGGCCGAAGCGTTTGGGCTTCTGCAACCGTGACTGAGAAAAAGATTCTCATTCGACTTTGCGTTAGTAGGACCTTGAGAAAAGTTCTCTCATCCTGCTTGTCCAGCCCTTTTGCTTCGCTGTGCCTTCAGTATAGAACAGAGACTTGCAGGATGATAATAAATTATTGCACTACAAGTAGGGCATTTATCACTCTCGAAAAATTTGCAATCTGCCGTTCTTTATGGCTTGTTCCATATAATTTCACCGAGAGTGGCACCAGTCACAAATGCTCTGATAAAAGTCCTGCTTAATACGTTTTTAGGATCGTTGGGGTGGGAGAAGGGCGCGCAAATTACGTCTCAACTAAAACGGTGAAAGGGCCTTCATTTACAGAGGAGACGCGCATTTTAGCCCCGAATTGGCCTGTTTCTACTGACACGCCGCGTTCCATGAGGTGGTTGATAATCGTTGAAATAACCGGCTCAGCTTCCGGACCTGGCGCGGCATCCGCCCATGAAGGGCGTCGCCCCTTGGCAGTGCGACCATACAAGGTAAATTGGCTCACTATTAGTACCGGAGCTGCGGCATCGATCACCGAGACCTCGCCGTCAAGAATGCGCAGTTCTGCAATTTTGCGCGCCATTTTCTCTGCCCGAGGCTGCCAATCATCCATATCCTCGCGCGAGACACCGACGAGCGCGAGAAGACCGCCGGTATCGGGACAATCAATGGCCCCGACGGTCTCTCCATCGACGGTTACTGTGGCCTCTGAAACTTGAGTCAAAACTGCGCGCACCGCTTACTTCTCCTTATCTATCCAGTGGGTTGAAAATGCGGTATCAGCTAAGGTCCGTTGAACCGGTGTCCAAGAGGAGATCTGCTGGGATAAGCAGACCGTGGCGGACCATATCGATGACTGCAGGCAGGGCAGCGGCGGTGAGTTCTTCCTCATCGAATCCGTGCGCCGCCGCATACAGCCCAATTGTCTCTTCTAGGTTCAGCCCCTGTGGGTTGAGACCAGCGACAATCGCGGCAATGTGCTCATCTACCTCGTGGCTCCAACGCGGGCCGTCTGTGCGGGTTAAGCGCAAGGCGGCGCGGGTGAATCCCTGTCCCAAATCTTCATCTGGGGTGCTGATATCTTCGCGTGCCAAGCCGGGCCTTACTTGGAAGTGCTTTCCCTGCAGTTCTCCCGGCACAAGATCGCGCAGCCACGCCACACGGGCAAAGTATTCTTCCACTTCGGGGCCAAGCGGATCGCTGAAGGCCTGCGGCATCTCTTCGGCCAAGATATCTGCAGGCTCATCGTCACCGATGCGTTGAATAGCTACGAAACCAAAACCAATGCCGTTTACTTCGTGTTCCTGGAAATGTTCGAGCCAGGCGCGAGAGCGCTCTTGCCCCTCAGGCGAGCGAATATCGAGGGATTCATCTTCGAGCCAGGTCGACACATAAAGTGCGGGATCGGCAACGTCGCGCTGAATGATCCAGGCGGCGATCCCCTTATCCGGCAACCAGGAAGCAACGCGTTGCTGCCATGTTTCGCCACTGGTGTGTACCCACGCAGCCAGAAGGTGAGCGGTTCCGCCGGGCGTCAGGTGATCGGTGGCTTGAGAGACAACCAATTCACTGGCTCCGTCGAGGTTTAATCCGGAATCGCGGTAGACGTGGCCCACTTCGGGAAGGCCTACAACAAAAGGCGGGTTAGCCACTAGACGGTCAAAGCGGCGACCAGCTACGGGCTCAAACCATGACCCAGGGAGCAATTCCACTTTGTCGCCCTCACCAGCGGCCGCGATGGTGGCCGCAGCCAAATCCAAGGCACGTTCATGCACATCGGTCGCGGTGATTTTTTCTGCGCATTCGATTTGCCCCAGCAATTGGACACCCGAGCCGGTGCCCAGATCGAGAACGCTGCCGACTGGGCTTACTGGCGTGGACTGCAGCAAAGAGAGACTCGCCGCGCCTACTCCCAGCACATGGTCAGGGCCGGGTACGTGATCCACGAGGGAGGCATCGACGTCGGAGAAGATGAGCCGGTTAGCGCCCACGATGGTGTGGGGGCGGATGTCGAGGGCAATGTAGGCCATGCCGTGGGCGTCGGCAAGCGCAACGTTGGCATCCAGTAACTGGGTAGCCAGGCGCGCTCCTACGGCCTCACCCAAAAGCGTGGCAGGCAGGTGCTCGTGCAGGAGGAAAAAGCGGATCAACAAGTCCATCTGAGATTCGCTGTGCGCGGCTAGCGAAACAGGTGCCGGCTCGCCGCGGAATAGGGCTTCAGTAACCTCCGGCCCTAGGTACCCGGCCACGCCATCGGTGGTAAAGCCTGCGGCGGTAAAGACGTCCGCAAGTTCAGGGGCCAACGTGGCCAGTGCCGCAGCATCGAAATCGGGTCCAAAAGTAGTCGTCATGTGGGCAGGATTCCTTTACTCTTCTTCGTGGTCGATGATGTCGTGTTTAGCCTCAATCGGCCGCGCCGTGCCGCTGGAGACCTGTGGTGCGTGTGTCTGGCCATAAAGCTGCCGATTTATGGCTGGCTTGTACACATTCTTTTCGCGCTTATCCTTCTTTTCTCCTCGGCCGTTCCCAATTACCACCGCGATCCACGGGAGGGGAAAAGTCACGCCCACAACGACTGCGGCTAGCAGCCACCAATGCATATAGAGGAAAAGGCCGGCGATGAGCAAGGAAGGCACGCGCAAGAACTGAAAGATTCCGTACCGAATTTCGCGGCGCTTGCGGTCCTGGCCAGGCGTGAGCTTGGCATCTGTGATGAGGTAGCGCTCTTTTTTGCCAAACAACCTAAACTCGGCTCCCCTCGCGCGCGGTAGTCATCCCTCGATATGGGGAAAGAGGCGCAGTGGCTGGCGTGCATGAGGTGTCCATGTTCTCCAAGGGTAGACGCATGACTCGCAAAGTTCGATGCCGATGCGGCAAAATAGAGGGCGTGACTACGACTACGAAGACAATTGAACGGCCAGATATTCGTGAAGATACTTCGACGACGGATAATGACACGCCGAAGTTCTTCCATTACGTCAAAAAGGATCACATCCTCGATTCCGCGGTCAACGGGAAGTATGTCGTTGCCCTATGCGGCGAGACCTTCCCGGTGACCAAGCAGGCAAAGCCGGGTTCTCCGGTATGCCCCGATTGTGAGCGTGTGTATAAGGGTCTGCGCCGCAAGTGAGGACTTTTAAAAAGACTAACCTTCGCGCCTGGCAGCAATCCGCCCTTGATAAATTCCTCGCCACTAAGCCGCAGGATTTTATGGCGGTGGCGACTCCGGGCGCCGGCAAAACTACTTTCGCGCTGCGCATCGCAACCGAGCTCATGGAAGACCGCACGGTCGAGCGCGTCATCGTGGTGGTGCCTACCGAACACCTCAAGACCCAGTGGTCCAGCGCTGCCGCGCGAGTAGGTTTGGCGTTGGATCCTGCGTTTAGCAATTCCTCTGCTGTCAATCCCTCGATGGATGGCATTGTGGTGACCTATGCGCAAGTAGGAATGCACCCCTTCAAGCACCGCGCGGTGGCCTCAGCCCGGCGCACTTTGGTGATCCTGGATGAGATTCACCACGCCGGTGATGCCAAGAGCTGGGGTGATGGTGTCAAGGAGGCCTACGATGACGTTAACCATCGCTTGGCGCTGACGGGTACGCCGTTTCGTTCCGATGACTCGCCCATCCCCTTTGTTCAGTATGTAGACGATGGGGAGGGACACAAGGTCTCTCGCTCGGACCATACCTATGGCTATGGCGATGCGCTTGCCGACGGCGTCGTGCGCCCCGTTGTCTTCCTCTCTTACTCCGGCGAGGCCCGCTGGCGGGATTCGGCTGGCGAGGAACATGCCGCGCGCTTGGGTGACATTATGAATGCGGAGCAAACCGCCCGTGCGTGGCGCACCGCGTTGGACCCCAAGGGCGAATGGATCCCTGCAGTGCTGCAGGCGGCGCACACCCGGCTGATGCAGATGCGCCGCAACATGCCGGATGCTGGCGGCCTCGTGCTGGCAACCGACACGACGACGGCGCGTGCCTACGCCAAGATCCTCAAACAGCTGTCCAATACTCCGGTGTCGGTGATTTTGTCTGATGATCCCGGCTCCTCTGATCGCATTCAGGAGTTTTCTGAGTCCACCGATGAGTGGATGGTGGCTGTGCGCATGGTGTCCGAGGGAGTGGACGTCCCGCGCCTAGCAGTGGGCGTGTATGCGACGTCCGCATCGACCCCACTATTTTTCGCCCAGGCCATTGGCCGTTTCGTGCGCTCGCGCATGCCGGGTGAGACGGCGTCCGTTTTCCTTCCCTCGGTGCCTGTCTTGCTGGGCTTGGCCGAAAATATGGAAAAGCAGCGCGATCACGTCCTCGGCGGGGAGAAGAACCCCGACAAGGAGGGCTGGGACGACGAGCTGCTTGAGGATGCCAATAAGAAGAAGTCCGAGCCCGACATGCTCGAGCCTTCTTATGAGTCCCTCGGCGCGGAGGCAGAGTTCTCCGGCCTGCTGTACAACGGCTCCCAGTTCAACACCGGAGCAATCACTGACGAGGACGAGGACTTCCTGGGCATTCCGGGGCTTCTCGACGCCGACCAGGTCAAGGACCTGTTGCGCAAGAAGCAGTCGGAAGAGATGGACCGCCGCGAGGCCGAGGAGAAGGCGCGCCGGGCTGCAGAGGCAGCCGAGGAACAGCGTCGCAAGCTCTACGGCACCCCGCACGCGCCGAAGCGTGGGGGACAGGCGGGTGCCGCGGGGGCGGCACCAAGCTCTGCCGGCTCCGATGCCGGAACGGTGGATGAAATCTCGGCGCTGCGCAAGGAACTCAACACCGTCGTGTCTATCACCGCGCAGCGCACCGGACGCCCGCACGGCGCCATTCACACCGAAGCACGCAAGGCCTGCGGCGGGCCGCCCACCGCGCTGTGCGACGCCGAGCAGCTTCGCGAGCGCATCGACTACCTGCGCAAGTGGTAAACGCTTCGAGAAGCGTCCGCTAAGTCTCAGCGGAGGTGCGCCGAACGTGCGTCTGAAAATGTGAACGGTGTAAATGTTTTTAGGAAGAGTAAGCTCGATATCATCCTGCCCGTAGGCCTTTGGCTTAAGAAGATCCAAGGAGATGGATGATGAAGAAGCTCATCAACTCGCCGGAAAACGTTGTTGCTGAATCTGTTGAAGGATTCGCGCAGGCACACAAAGACATCGTCACGCGTGCAACTGACCCTCTATTCGTAAGCCGCAAAGAGAAAAAGGAGAGCGGCAAGGTCGCCGTCGTTTCTGGCGGCGGTTCGGGACACGAGCCGCTCCACGCGGGATTCGTTGGCCATGGCATGCTCGACGCTGCTGTTCCCGGTGCGATGTTTACCTCACCGACGCCGGATGCGATTCAAGCAGCAACCAACGCCGTCAATGCCGGCGCGGGCGTGCTTTACATTGTTAAGAACTACACGGGGGACGTCCTCAACTTCGATACGGCGGCTGAACTCGCCGAGTTTGATGACATTGAGGTCAGCCAGGTCATCGTAGATGACGATGTCGCCGTTGAGGACTCAACGTATACCGCTGGCCGCCGCGGCGTGGCTGGAACCCTTCTCGTGGAGAAGCTGGCGGGCGCGGCCGCCGAGCGAGGCGATGACCTTGCTGCCGTTACTGCTGTCGCAAAGAAAGTAGTGGAGAACACTGCCACTATGGGGGCAGCATTGTCTGCGTGCACCGTGCCCCATGTGGGAAAGCCCTCCTTTGATTTGGGGGAGGACGAGGTCGAGTTGGGCGTCGGTATTCACGGTGAACCCGGCCGGAAAGAAATCCCGATTGTTTCTGCTGACGACGTAACGGATCACCTGCTGGATCCCATCCTGGCGGACCTTAAACTGAGTGAAGGCGAGCGCACCATCGTTGTGGTGAACGGCATGGGAGCTACGCCTGCTTCGGAACTCTATGTGGTCTACCGCCGTGTGGCTCAACGTCTCAAGGACGCGGGCGTGACCATCGAGAGATCACTCGTGGGTGACTTCGTTACTAGCTTGGATATGGAGGGTTGTTCTGTCACCGTGATGCGCGCTGATGATCAAGATATTGCGCTGTTCGACGCCCCCTGCCACACCGCCGCTCTACGCAAAGGAATGTAATCATGACTAACCTTTCAACTGTTTGGGCACAGGACTGGATGAAGAACTGTGCTGCAGCCGCCCATGACCATCGTGATGAGCTCATCGAGCTAGACCGTGTGATTGGTGACAGCGACCATGGTGAAAACGTCGACCGCGGTTTCCGTGCCGTGGTGGACAAGGTTGCTGCCGGAACCACTGAAGACGGCTCGACCGTTGTGGACGTGCTCAAGCTCACCGCAAAAACTCTGATGTCCACTGTTGGTGGTGCCTCCGGGCCTCTGTTGGGCACCGCGTTCTTACGTGCTGCTAAGGCAGCCGGCTCTGGTGATCTCGATGCCTCTACAGCGGCTGCAGTTATCGAAGCCGCCGCTGAAGGAATCACCTCGCGAGGCAAGGCCACGGAGGGGGAGAAGACGATGGTTGATGCTTGGGCTCCTGCTGCCCGTGCTGCCCGTGAAGCAGCAAATGCCGGACACAGCCCAGCTGAGGTTCTGCGCGCGGCTGCCGAAGCCGCAGCCGAAGGCGCCGAGGCTACCATCTCAATGGTGGCGACGAAGGGACGTGCCTCCTATCTGGGAGAGCGATCCGTAGGGCACAAGGACCCAGGTGCGGCGTCCACCGCGCTCTTTCTAGCAGCGGCTGCCGACGCAGCCTCGAGCGCAGTGACTGAAGACAGCGGCAACAACAAAGCAGAGGAGGCTTAGACGATGCCACAACCACACGTTGGCCTCGTACTCGTTTCTCATTCGGCCAAACTTGTCGAAGGTCTCGCGGAACTCGCAGCCCAGATGGCCTCGGACGTCACCATCCGCACAGCTGGTGGACTCGAAGACGGGGGAATTGGAACCTCGTATGACCTCATCGAATCTGCCATCAACGACCTCCTAAGTCAGGAGCTCGGTGTGGTTGTTCTCACTGACTTAGGCTCAGCCACGATGACAGTGGAGTCTGTACTGGAGTTCCTAGAAGATGATCCGGTGACTTTCGTTGATGCACCGTTGGTGGAGGCCGCCATTGCCGCGGCTACGTCTGCGCAACAAGGAGATGACCTTGCCGCCGTAGCCACGGCAGCAGCACAGGCCATTGATATCTTTGTCGCATCGAATTCTTCCCGCTCGGCGACAACTGACGAAAGCACTGCGAGTGCAACATCAGAAACGGGAGAGTCATATAAGCGAACCGTCACTGTTGCGGACGCAGCGGGCCTGCATGCCCGGCCCGCTTCAAAAGTCGCTGAAATGGCGGCGACGGCAGACGGTGACATCGTCATTACTTACGATGGTGAGGACGCTGAAGCAGATTCAGCAATGATGCTTATGTCTCTCGGCGCGCCTCATGGCGCGTCAGTCACCGTCAGCGGAGAAGCTGGTGACTCTGCCCTTGTCGACCAGATTGCTGACGGTATCGCTCAGGGACTCGACGAGTAAGTCAAGAGTACTTCCACGGGTGCCATGATATGAGGGGTAAATGGCCCGCCCGTGGTGGTTTCGTGCCCTGACTGGTTGGATAGCGGTTGAGGTGGAACGCAGCTAAGTTCCCGGGAAAGCGCAAAACCCTGAACCAACCAAATCCAGCGAATCGGTATGGCAACACCGGCAAGTTCCTACTACGCGCCTCATGCGGATGCTTATGGAGCCGGCCCAAGGCCGGCTCTTACTTCACGAATTCCGCGTCGGCGTAGACGGGGAAGATCTCACGAGAGAAGTTGTGTTCGCCTTCGATGCTCGCCGTAGAGGGAATCCCGCAGGTTCCTATAAGCGCGGTAACAGTTGTCGTGCTTTCGGCGGCTCTTCTACAGTCCATCCTGTAGGAGCTTAGATCAAAAGCGGCGAAGGATACGTAATCTCCTCGCCGCTCTCCCTTTTTCGCAAGGGCTACATGCAACTAGTCCAAGTAGTCACGCAGGACCTGCGAGCGCGACGGGTGGCGCAGCTTCGACATCGTCTTGGACTCGATTTGGCGGATACGCTCGCGGGTCACTCCGTAGACTTGGCCAATCTCGTCTAAAGTGCGCGGCATGCCGTCGGTCAAGCCAAAGCGGAGGCGAACCACGCCGGCTTCGCGCTCGGACAGGGTAGTCAGCACGTCTTGGAGCTGATCCTGCAGCAAGGTGAAGGATACGGCGTCGACCGCAATGACGGCCTCGGAGTCCTCGATGAAGTCACCCAACTGGGAATCGCCTTCGTCACCGATGGTCTGATCCAAGGAAATGGGCTCGCGGGCGTACTGCTGGATTTCGAGCACCTTTTCCTCGGTGATATCCATCTCCTTCGCGAGCTCCTGCGGGGTAGGCTCGCGGCCCAAGTCCTGCAAGAGTTCGCGCTGGATGCGGCCCAGCTTGTTGATGACTTCCACCATGTGAACCGGGATGCGGATGGTACGAGCCTGGTCCGCCATGGCGCGGGTAATCGCCTGGCGGATCCACCACGTGGCGTAGGTGGAGAACTTGTAGCCCTTGGTGTAGTCGAACTTCTCCACGGCGCGGATAAGGCCCAAGTTGCCTTCCTGAATGAGGTCCAAGAAAGCCATGCCACGGCCGGTGTAGCGCTTGGCTAAGGAAACCACCAGACGCAGGTTGGCCTCCAGTAGGTGGTTCTTGGCCTTGCGGCCATCGCGGGCGATGCTGCGCAGGTCGCGCTTTTCCATGGGGGAGAGCTTGGCGGCCTTATCGCCTTCGGCGCGGGCCTTTTCCATCTCATCCATGCGGTGCTGTGCGTACAGGCCAGCCTCGATGCGCTTGGCCAGGGAAACCTCTTGCTCGGCGTTGAGCAGGGCGACCTTACCAATCTGCTTGAGGTAGGCGCGGACGGAGTCAGCAGAGGCGGTTAACTGCGCATCCTTGCGTGCTTGGCGCAGCGCAGCGGACTCTTCCTCGTCCCAGACGGAAGAGGTGTCTTCCTCTTCTTCCTCATCGTCGTCGTCCAAGTCCTCTTCGAGGTCATCGTCTTCGAGGTCTTCGCCGGCGTCGAAGTCATCATCGTCTTCGATGTCCGCATTGGTGGGATCGAAGTCGACGTCTTCGTCGTGCTCGTCCTCCTCGAGCTCCTCTTCTGCTTCCGGCTGTGCCTGCTTTTCGGACTCGGCTGGGGATTCCTGCTTTTTTGCCGCGGATTTGCGGACCGTCTTCTTAGTGGCCTTTTTCGCAGACTTCTTAGTGGTCTTCTTGGCCGACTTTTTGGCGGTCTTCTTCGCAGTCTTCTTGACTGTTTTCTTAGCGGTCTTTTTGGCCGTCTTTTTAGCCGTCTTCTTCGCGGTTTTCTTTGCCGTCTTCTTGGCGGTCTTCTTTGCAGGAGTAGATGCCTCAGCGGCGTTTTCGCCCTCGCCGAGTGCCTGGTCTGAAGATTCAGTGGCTGCCACGTACGCCCTTTCGACTAACTTCTTGATTGAAACAGCTCAGTGCGCCCTGGTGGGGCGCTCGTGCATCAGTGTGATGTTAACGCGTTGTGGCCTTATGCAGGCCAGACACGCCCTAGAGCTATTTAACTTAGGATCGACCGCCCAGTATAGAGGATCTTTCCAATCTGCCGGTGGATAGGGTCACCTGCAGTGCGTAAACATTACGGTTTCAAACCGTCTACCGCCGCCATCGCAGCTCCGACAATTCCCGCGCGATTGCGCAGTTGTGCAGGCATGACGGGGGTTTCAATGTCAAGGTGTGGGCCCCACTTTTCAAACTTGCGCGAGATACCACCCCCAATGAGGAAAGCCTGCGGGTTAAAAAGCTTTTCATACTCCGCAAGGACCTTATTTAACCGCTTAGCCCAGTGCTTGTACTTGAGCCCTTCGCGGTCCTTGACGGCCGACGATGCAATCTTTTCGGCTTCATCATCACCCACCAGCATGTGCCCTAGCTCGGTATTGGGGAAGAGCTGACCATTCAAGAAGAAGGCCGAACCGATGCCGGTGCCCAAAGTCAAAAAGATTACGGAACCCTGCTTGGCGATGTCCTCTCCGTAGGCAACCTCGGCTAGTCCCGCCGCGTCGGCGTCGTTAAGCACAGCAAAATCCGCATCCAAGTAATCAGCGAATAGCTCTGTCGCATTAATGCCAATCCACTCCTTGGAAATATTCGCTGCCGTTTCTACCTCTTGGTTGCGGACAACGGAAGGCAGGGTAATGCCTACTGGGTCTTCCCACTGCTTTTCCTGGATGATTTGGGCTACCACCTTGGCAACATCGTGCGGAGTCGATGGCTGCGGCGTGGCGATTTTCATACGCTCGCCCACGAATTCGCCGGTGGCAAGGTCCACCTCTGCGCCCTTAATGCCCGAACCGCCGACATCGACGCCAAAAGAATGTCCAGAAAGAGAAGTCATGCCCGACAGTGTAGAAGAAGGCACAATAGTTGGCATGACTGAGCACATCGATTTTCTCCAGTTGCGGGATTTTGCCGTCTTTACCGCCACGCGAGCGGCCGAACTAGTTGCCGCCCGGCGCGCAGAGCTTGTCGCCGGTGACGGCATCGCGGCACATACCAGCACCAAGTCCAGTGATGTGGATCCGGTAACTGAGGTCGACACCGCCACAGAGGAATTCATTGCCACCACCATTCGTACCCAACGCCCAGGGGATGGAATCTTTGGGGAAGAAGGCGCCAATGTGGAATCCACCAGCGGTGTTACCTGGATAGTGGATCCGATTGATGGCACCGTAAATTTCCTCTATGGGGTGCCGGATTTTGCAGTTTCTATCGGTGCGGAATATCAGGGGCGCCTAGTAGCTGGCGCGGTGGTCAACGTGGCCCGCGGGCGCACTTATGCAGCCGCGGCCGGTCAGGGCGCCACGGTCACCGGCCCGGACGGGAAGGTACACCCATTGCAGTGCGCCCACACCAAAAATCCCGCGTTGGCATTGGTAGCCACTGGCTTCGGATACGATGCCCAACGGAGAGCAGCGCAAGCCGAGCTGCTCACCAAGCTCTTGCCCCAGGTACGAGATATTCGCCGCATCGGTGCTGCCGCGCTGGATTTATGCCGCGTAGCTGAGGGCACGGTTGATGCCTACTTTGAGCACGGCATCAATGCTTGGGATTTTGCCGCCGGGGCAATTATTGCCCGCGAAGCAGGCGCGGTGGTGCACCATCCAGGCTTTGAGAAGGGGTCCGCTCAGGGCGAACTTACCTGGGCCGCGGGGGCAGATTTGGCCCCCGCCTTTGAGGAACTTTTGGCAGCACACAACGCCACAGGCGCGTTGCGGGGGTAATAGTTTTCCACGCTGACGGTCGGTGAGATGACATCTAGCCATTTGTGCTTTACTATGCGCGATCGATAATTACCCATTCCTTAAAGCAATTTGACCATTAGGGGCGTGCATTATGGCCACCGATTATGACGCACCGCGCCGGCGCGCGGAAGATGAACTCGAAACTGACTCCCTAGAGGGGCTCAAAGCCGCTGAAAGCGACAACAACGGCATGGACGATGACGGAGAAATCGTCGAATCGTTCCAGCCGCCAACAGTTGACCTTACCGGTGAGGAGCTCAATGTTGAGGTAGTTCCCCGCCAAGAAGACGAGTTTACTTGCGGCTCTTGTTTCCTAGTGCAGTCCAATAAGCGCTATTCCCACGATGAGGATGGTCAGCCTATCTGTAAGGACTGTGCTTAAAGGAAAAATCGCAGCAGTAAAGAAACCCCGCACACGGCAACTTGCTTAAAGCCGAGTGCGGGGTTTGGTGTTGTGGCCGCCTCGAATCTGCCGGTTCGAGGATGCCTACAAAGTCTTTAAAATTTAGTGCTGTTCCGGCAGGAAGGCATGGAGTAAAGCTTCTGGGTCCTTCGAAGCGATGAGCCAATAAGGGGTATCGTCCTCAGGATCATTGAGTACCATCATGGCGTGCTCATCCACCCAAGCGTGGGAGACCAAGAACGCCGCGGGATCGAATTGCGGGCCTAGCGCATTACGCCGTGCAGATTTAGGAACCGTGATAGACCGCGAGACCACGTCGTTGGGTAGTTGGGCGTCTTTGACTGAGAGCCAACGCGTTCCGTCTGGGTCACGCTCTACCACGATGACCGTATTGGACCACGTAATAAGTACCCACACGGCGATGGAGCCAAGGAGTATTGCAGGAATTATGGTCCACCACATGGAGCGGTTTAGCCCGGCGGTAGCAGAAGTAAGTGCCACGATGCCGGCGGCAAAAAGCCAAAAGTACCAAGGCACCCATTGGCGTTCGCGGTAGAGCACCTGAGGGGCCATCGTGCCCTGCGCAGAAGCGGAGCTCGACGGTGCCGGAGTTGCGGAAGAAGCAGATGTATCAGACACGTCTAGCTAGTCTAGTCCACACGCACCGCAGAATGAACCTGCTAAGGCAGGTAGGATTGGCCAGGTGACTGACTCGTTTCCATATTCTCAGCCAGAAAGCCCTTTCGGCGATATTAAAGTCAAGCGTCTAGACAAGGAGCTTCCGCTGCCGAAACGCGCCCATCGCGGCGACGCTGGTGCGGACCTCTACGCAGCAGAAGCACTTACGTTGCAACCCGGCGAGCGCGCCCTTGTAGGCACCGGGATTGCAATTGCGCTGCCACTAGGAACAGTCGGTTTGATTCATCCACGGTCCGGGTTGGCTGCTAAACAAGGGCTTTCGGTAGTTAATACTCCGGGGACAGTGGATGCTGACTACCGCGGGGAAATCAAAGTCTGCCTTATCAACCACGACCGGCATACCCCTATCGAAATCGAACGCGGAATGCGTATCGCTCAGCTCGTGGTCCAGCGCGTTGAGCTAGTGGGATTTGCTGAGGTCGAAGAATTGGATGACACCGACCGGGGAGCCGGTGGCTATGGCTCTACCGGCGTGTAGCTAAAGCAATAGAGACTTAACGAAACTTCTAGAAAGGATGTAGCAACCATGGGAATCTGGCCCTTTGGCAAGAAGAACGAGGATGCGAAGAAGGAGCAGGCACAGCCTGCAGCAAAGGGTGAAAAGCCGGCGGGCCCCGAGTCCGTGGATAAAGGTGCCCAGGAATCATATGCTCCGGTAGAAGATACCGCAGCCGATGCTGCGGCAGCTTCTGGCAATGAACAACGCGAATTTGCCCATGACGCTATCAACGGTCAGACCGGCCCCTTTGATGGTGACTCCGTAGATATCGAAACTTTCGATTTCAGCGACTTTTCCATCGGCATTTTAGATTTGGGCTCTCTGCGCATCCCACTGCCAAAGGAATCCCAGGTACAAGTAGAAATGGGCGAGCAAGGCCCGCGGATGCTGCACATCGTAACCAAGGTGGGCCGAATTACCCCCGTAGCCTTTGCCGCCCCACGCAAGCCAGGCCAGTGGGCAGAATCCGTAGAGGAGATCAGGGAAGGCATGAGCCGCGATGGTCTCACCGTTACTACCGAGCCAGGCCCGTGGGGTGCTGAGGTCGTGGGTAAAAACGATAATGGCCAGGTTCGCGTCATCGGTGCAGATGGCCCACGGTGGATGCTGCGCATGACGCTGGCCGCACCGGCAGGAATGGAAGCTGACCTGGCAGAAATGACCCGCGAGATAGCCGCGCGCACCTTTGTCTACCGCGGAGAAGACCCCATCTTGGCCGGAAACGCTTTGCCAGTCATCATGCCCGAGCAGCTCGTAGAGCAAGTCAAGCAGGCCATGGACCAGCGCCAGCAGGAGCAGCAGGCAGCCGCTAATGCCCAGAACCACCCAGAAAACGGCGTAGGCGGTCCAGACCCTGCAGCAGAAGCAGAGGCGGAACAGCACTTGCGCGATTTGGGCGGCACCCCACAGGAGGGGGAGAATGGATCGTCCCCGCAGGACCCCGATGAGGGTTCTGCACCTACTTCCAAAGACTAGGCAAAGCAGTAAACCACGTGACACACTCTTCCTCGCCGCAGTCCTCCCAGGACGCAAAGAACCTTGACGCTAATGAGTCTCAAGCCGAACCCACCCTATTGGAACAAATGGGTGGGCTATCCGGGCTCGTTTCCGCTACCTTGCCGGTCATTGTGCTGATTCCAGTCAATAACTTTTTTGGGCTGGGCCCAGCCCTCGCAGCGGCGCTTGGTGTAGCCGTTGCTATCGCTATCTGGAGGGTGCTTCGCAAAGAGACCCTTCAGCCAGCCATATCGGGGCTTTTGGGCGTCGCTCTGTGTGCGGCAATCGCCTGGTTTACCGGTGATGCCAAAGGGTATTTCTTGTACGGTATCTGGATGTCGTTGGCGCTATGCATTGCCGCCGTACTCTCGATCCTATTCCGGTGGCCCGCGGTGGGCGTTATCTGGAAGGGGATTAACGGCGAGGAAATGCAGTGGCAGAAGATTACCCCAGCGCGCCGGGCCTATGCCATAGCCACCGGTGGGTGGGCGGTAATCTTTCTCGCCCGTTTTATTGTCCAGCGCGCCATCTATGATGCCGATGCAACTACAGCATTGGGAGTGACCAGAATCCTAATGGGATGGCCCCTGACCCTTCTGGTAACGGCGCTTACCGTGTGGATGGTGCGGCGCGCGGACACAGCTGTGGAGGAAGCTACAGGCGCGGGTGAGCGTACGCAGGCACAACCAGAACCACTACAAGAGGCCGAGGTAGAAAATGACTGAACCTACGATTAGCCGGGGCGATATTCTTGAGGTGAGAATTGACCGCATGGCACACGGCGGGGAAGGAATCGGCCAGGCGCCTGATGGGCGAGTGGTATTTGTTCCACGCGCATTTCCAGGAGACGTCGTTAAGGCTAAGGCCGGCCGAGTCAAGAAGTCGTTCATTAAGGCGGACCTGGACAGTGTAGTGACCCCGGGTGCGCTGCGCGTGCCATCGTCGTGCCCAGCTGCGGAACAAGGGGCAGGCTGCTGCGATTTTGCAGAGCTAGATCCTGCGGCCGAAACTGGGATTAAGGCAGAAATCTTAGCGGAGCAGCTGCGCCGCACTGGCGTTAAAACCCGGGAGGGCCTAGAAATTGAACAACACACCCTAGAGCCGGTGAGGGGCTGGCGCACTCGGGTTCGGTGGGGCGTCGACAAGCAAGGGCGTGCTGGAACCCGTGAGCGTCGGTCCAATGAGCTCGTTACGGCAGCCGCCTGTACGCAGCTGGCTCCGGGATTGGCAGACGGCCTCATCGGAGAAGGTGCACGTCGTTTTACCCCAGGTGCAGAGGTCATTGCTGTTGTCGATGGCACAGGAGACCGCCATGTAGTAGAAACCCGCAAAGCCCCGCGCGGACACCGCGTAGAGACCATCCGTGAGGTGGTGGAAGGCAGCGGCCAAGTGCAAGAACATGTGGGTAGTAGGACGTTTAGCTTCCCCGCCACTGCCTTTTGGCAAGCCCATAGTCAGGCGCCGGCGGCGTATACCCAACTGGTAACTGAGTGGCTCGGTCAACGTGAGTACCAGGAACGCACCGCCTGGGATCTTTATGGCGGCGTTGGGCTTTTCGTTCCAGCACTGGCCGCAGCCGTGCAGGGCAAGGTCATTTCCGTGGATTATTCGCCAGCGGCAACGGCAGCGGAGCAGCCCTGCCTGGCGGACTGCGATGTGGAACTAAAATCCGCGAAGGTGGAGCAGGTTGCTGCGCAGTTACCTAAACCAGGCGCTGTAGTCCTCGATCCCCCACGCACCGGCGCAGGCAAAGACGTGATTCGTTCCGTGGCGGCCGCTGCACCCCAAGCGGTCGTGCACGTGGGATGTGACCCAGCCACCTTTGCTCGCGATCTGCATTACTGGGACGAGCACGGGTACGGGATTGAAAAAATGGCGCTCATTAACGCTTTTCCCGGAACGCATCACTTCGAAACGATTGCGCTCATTACCCCTGCCTAATGCGCCGCATAGGTGCCCAGGCGCGGCCGGGTACGGTGCCGCGCCCTAGCCGGAATATAATATTCACCGCCCGCCGCGGGTACGGTAGAAAAGAAGAACTAAGCACAGAAGGAGTTGAAGGCCGCTCCATGACTATCTTGGATACCATTAACTCGCCGCAGGATCTCAAGGCACTGTCCGCAGACAAGCTTGAGGAGCTTGCGGCAGAGATTCGGCAGCGTCTCATTGATAAGGTTTCCGTCACAGGCGGACATTTGGGTCCCAACTTGGGCGTGGTGGAACTGACCATAGCGTTGCACCGCGTATTTGATTCCCCGCGCGAGCCCATTATTTTTGATACCTCGCACCAGTCTTATGTGCATAAAATGCTTACCGGTCGCACCGATCAATTCGATACCTTGCGGCAAAAAGATGGTCTTTCGGGGTACACGGACCGCGGCGAGTCCGAGCATGACTGGACCGAGTCCTCGCACGCTTCGGCCTCGCTGTCTACGGTGGATGGCTTGTCAAAGGCCTTTAAAATCCGCGGCGATGGTCACCGCAACGTTATCGGCGTCGTTGGTGATGGCGCCCTGACCGGCGGTATGTGCTGGGAAGCACTCAACAATATCTCCGAGGACAAGGACCGCAATGCGGTGATTGTGGTCAATGACAATGGCCGCAGCTATTCGCCCACCATCGGCGGCCTCTCGGAAAATCTTGGTCGTATCCGCTCTCAGCACGGCTATGACGAACTTATGGAGCAGGGCAAGCGCCGCCTGAAACAAATGGGTTGGGTAGGCGAGCGGGCCTTCGATGCCCTGCATGCCATGAAAGAAGGCGTCAAGTCTACGGTCTTGCCAACTGAGATGTTCCCGGAACTGGGCATGAAGTACATCGGCCCCATTAACGGGCACGATATCGATAGCTTGGTGCATGCCCTGACCTATGCCCGCGATTATGACGGCCCCATCATTGTGCATGTGGTTACTGAAAAGGGCCATGGGTTTGCCCCAGCCGTCAATGAGCCAAAGGATCAGATGCACTCAACCGGTGCTATTGATCCGGTCACCGGTGTGGCAAAGGGAACCAAGCAGCCTGGCTGGACCGCAGCTTTTTCAGAAGAGCTTGTAGCCGCTGCTGAAAAACGCGAAGACATTGTGGCCATTACCGCTGCCATGGCAGGGCCGACTGGGCTCACGCCGTTCCAAGAGCGCTTTCCTGAACGCTTCTTTGACGTGGGAATCGCAGAGCAGCACGCGATGACCTCCGCCTCTGGTCTTGCGCTCGGGGGTATGCACCCGGTCGTGGCGGTATATTCCACCTTTTTAAATCGAGCCGTGGATCAGGTCATTATGGATATTGCGCTGCTGAAGCTGCCAGTAACCATCGTGCTCGACCGGTCCGGGGTTACCGGTTCCGATGGCGCATCGCACAATGGTGTGTGGGATATGGCGCTGATGAGCATCGTACCGGGCATACACATTGCCGCCCCGCGCGATGGCGCGCGCCTGCGGGAGCTCTTCCGGGAGTCGCTAGAAATCGAATCCGGCCCCTCCGTAGTTCGTTTCCCTAAAGGCAACCTGCTGCCGGATATGGATGCGGTAGAAACCTTGGGGGATGGCGTCGACATCCTCCACTACGGCGAAGCCGACGCTGGCGAGGACACCCCAGAGGTGCTTATCGTCTCTATCGGTGCCATGTCCGCGCGCAGCATTGAGGCAGCGAAGCTGCTCGGAGAGCAGGGCGTTAACGTAACCGTCGTTGACCCGCGTTGGGTTGCGCCGGTTCCAAGTTCTATTGTGGCACTCGCCGCTGACCACGATCTGGTGATTACGGCAGAAGACGGCCTTATCCGCGGCGGTATTGGCTCCATGATTTCGGAAGCCCTCAGCGCAGCCGAGGTAAATACCCCTGTGCGCCGACTTGGCGTTCCGGGATACTTCCCTAAGCACGGCTCGCGCGGCGAGGTCCTAGAGGAATTCGGGCTCACCCCTGAACTTATGGCGGCCTCGATTAGCGAGTGGGTAGAAAACCTCACTGCTGATGCCAATGAGCTGGGAAATGAAGGCTAGGCCTGTCCTGATAAATATCTTCTAGAAAAGACCGTCCACGATAAGCGGGGCGGTCAATTCTATTTGCCATTCGCGCGCGCCTTCCGCGCGGAGAAACGCAGCGACGTCGTCTCGCTGGCGGATGGAACCGGCAACAGAATCAGGTCCGCGGTGGCGTTTATCAGCACGTACCCCTACCTTCGCCCATACTGCGGCGCGCACGGTGGCGGGGCGGATAATAAGCTCGGAGGACATTCCAAGATCATCGCCTAGTTCCGCGATGTCGGCGCGAATAGTTTGATATATCTCCCAGAGATCAGGGTAGTCCTTGGTCCAGATGGTCTTGGAAGGGACCGGATGCGGGGTACGGTGCACGCGAGGCCGCTGGTGCGGGGGAATGGCGCGCGCCTGGTTTAGCACCGCCATCCAGCGGGCGGTGGCCCCCTTGCGCCGGCGGGGAAAACCCTTGATGCGGGCCAAGTCGCTGCCAGAGGTTGGGAGAGCGCGCGCAATTTCTACCAGCGTCTTATTCGCTAAAACCCGGCCGGGTGCAGTATCGGTGCGCCGAGCTATTGCGTCCCGTTTGAGCCATAGCGCACGAGCGGCGGCAAGCTGGCTGCCGTTGCGCAGGTTGGAGACTCCCTTTAGGTCGCGCCAAGTAGGTGGCTGCGGGTGAGTATCACCGGCATGCTCGCGGACAATGGAGGAAAATTCCTCTAGCGCCCAATCCATTTTGTCTTGTTCGGCCAAGATATCGCGTAGTGAATCGGCCAGCTCGAGGAGCAGCTCCACATCTAGTGCGGCATAGGCCTTGAGCTCCTCGCTGAGCTGCGGGGTTGACCAGTCAGCGTCGCCGTAGCCTTTTTCTAATTCGATATCAAAAAGCTCTGCAACCATTGTGCCCAGATTCGGGCGGTCGAAACCAGCGAGCCGCGCCGCTAGCTCGGTATCAAAGATGGAGCCGGGGAATAGCCCAAGCCACCCTAGGCAGGGCAAATCCGAATGCGCGGCATGAATTATCCATTCTGCCCCGTTGAGTACTGGGGCGAGGGCAGCGGTGAGCTCCGCGCGATGGCCTTCAGGGGCAAAAAGCATGGTGCCTGCGCCGTGGCGGCGAATTTGTACTACGAAGGCGCGGTCATCGTAGCGATAACCAGAGGCGCGTTCAGTATCGATGGCAAACGGGCCCGTACCTGCGGCTAGGCGTGCTGCGGCAGCGGTGAATTCATCCCGGGTAGCAAGGACCGCCGGGATGCCCTCTATCGGCCGGCTGCGCAATTCTGGCATTCTAGTGGCCGAGCTTGGTAACGCCCTCAGGAGGGAGGCCGGCAACGTTAGCCAATACCTTTGCAAAAGCCTGCACGTGAGGCGCCAGATCGAGGCCTTCAGCGGTCCACGAAGCACGCATTTCGAGTTGATAGGCGCGCGGTGGGCCACCAATCTCCCCAAATCGAACGGACGCGGTAGAGGTGACGGTGCCACCCAAGTTGGTGTGGTCGGCGCCTTCCTCTTCTAGGCCTTCATTGAGCCACTGCCAAGCCACATCGGGCAAGAGCGGATCTCCTGCTACGGCATCATCCATATCGGCCTGAATATACGCCACAAGGCGCATAGCGCCCTCCCAGGCTTCCTCAGCACCCGGATCGTGGAGCAAAATAAGGCGGCCAAATGCATCGCCTTCCGCATCAGTAGGCACGATGTCTGGGTTTTCTTCGCCTCCCACCTCGAGGCCGATAGCGTGGCTAAACGGCGCAAGGCGCTGCGGTGGGCGAATGGAGCCCAGGGTTATCTCGGGGCGCAGGTCGGCCGCGTGCATTGACTCCACTGCTTGGGTGAATGCGGCGGGGGTAGCTGGTTCGTGGCTTTCCGCTTGCCTGTGCAAAGGAGTAGGGGCGGAAGCCTCGGCGCTGCGTGGGGTGGTCGATTCGGAATTGCTCACGACGTTCAAGCTATAGTTTCGCAGCCTCTAGCTGGGGGAGGCGCGCCGATGTGCGAGCGTGTCGGCATCCCCGCGGTGGGGGAAGTGACAAGGTTTCATATCCAACTTATGATGGATATGTCCGATTACCCAGAGGCTTTGGCAAAGGAGAACGCAATGGCGAAGCTTGACTACAAGGAACTCAATGCGGTTCAGCAATATTCCCAGCACGCAGTTTTTAAGGTTATCCCGGGGGCACTCGGCACCGAGCGAGCGGAAATCATCGCCCAAGCGCAGAAGTTCTTCGCCGACGTTGAGCAGGCTGGAAAGGTGACCGTGCGCGGAATCTATGACTTGACGGCCATGCGCGATTCTGCTGATTTCATGATCTGGTGGCACGCCGAGGAGTTCTCTGACCTGCAGAAGGTCTTTGGGGATTTCCGCCGCGAGACCACCTTGGGCCAGGTTAGCGAAGTGACCTGGGTAGGCAACGCTTTGCACCGTCCAGCGGAGTTTAATAAGTCGCACCTGCCGTCTTTCATCATGGGCGAGGAGCCAAAGGAGTGGATCTCGGTCTATCCCTTCGTGCGCTCCTATGACTGGTACACCATGGACGAGGAAAAGCGCCGCCGTATCCTTATGGAACACGGCATGCAAGCGCGTGATTATCCTGATGTGCGAGCTAATACCGTACCGGCTTTTGCGTTGGGTGACTACGAGTGGATTCTGGCCTTTGAGGCGGATGAGCTCCACCGTATCGTCGACCTGATGTACCTGATGCGCTATACCGAAGCCCGTCACCACGTGCGCGAGGAAATTCCTTTCCACACCGGCCGTCGCGTCAAGGACGTAGCAGAACTCATCGCAGTACTGCCCTAAAGGAAACGCCGCCTAGCAGAAGCACTGCTTGGCGACGTCCCGGGCTGCGCCCCTTCACTAGCCTCTCAGCTAGGCTGCTGACGGGGCGTAAGTTGTGTCGGGGCCCTTTAAGCGGTGCCACCTTCTACCGGCTTTTCCTCCAGGTCAAGGCAAATGGAGTTAATGCAATAGCGAAGGTCAGTAGGGGTGTCGTAGCCCTCGCCCTCAAAGACGTGGCCTAGGTGCGATTCGCAGTTGGCACACAAGACCTCTACTCGGCGCATGCCTAGCGAGTTGTCTTCTCGCTCGATGATCTTGTCTCCGGCAAGCGGGGAGAAGAAAGACGGCCAGCCACAATGGGACTCAAACTTTTCCGTGGAACGGAAAAGCTCCGCTCCACACGCGCGGCAAGAATAGACACCCTCGGTAGTGGTATTGGTGTACTCGCCTACATGGGGCGGCTCCGTACCTGCCTCACGCAGAACGTAGTATTCCTCGGGGCTTAAGCGCTGGCGCCATTCGGTATCAGCAATGAGCTTGAAATCGGTCATGGGCCGAGTCTAAACCGCTCTGCGCGCGGCACGCCACCAGCCAGCGACCGTAGCGAAAATTGCGACGATAAGCAGCGCCCATCCTGCCGTGGCCGTGAAAAAATTCATCAACCGCCCAGCATCCGGGTGCGATGCAGACGCCCACGAGACCGGAGCCAAAAAGAGAAACGCCGCCAACCACGCTCCTGCGGAATGAAATACCGAGCGCGGGAGCACAACGGTAAACATCAGCGGGAAAAGCCACATGGAATAGTACTGCTGGCCCAGGGAAGACAGGAAGAAAATTCCCACCATTATCGCTCCGCTTGTGGTCAGTGCCCACAAGGTTGGGTCGGAGTTGCGCCAGCGTAAAAGCCCGAGAATCGCTGCGGCCGTAAGACCGGCAAAAATCAGCCACACGGTCCAATACAACCCGGCGCCAAAATTAACGTAGGCGTGGAAACCCGCCCAGGAAGAATTGGCATAGTCACGAGTTTCCGAAAGATAGGGCAGTAGCTTTTCGAAAAAGCCGCTGGCGCCCGGCACCACCGGCCACGCCAGTAGATTGAGAATCACCGGAACTACGACGCCTCCGGCGAGACTGCGCCACTGGATCTTTACCAAGGGCAGGAAGAGCAGCGGCGCAAACTGCGGCTTAATGACGATGGCAAGGCCAATGACCACGCCTGCCACCCAGCCCAACTGCGGGGTGCGCTCGGCCCGCAAAAAGGCCCACAAAAACACGGCCAGACACAGCAAGAGAACGCCGTTGATATTGGTAAAGGCAAGCGTATTGGTCACTGACTCCGTGACAAACGCCAGCGCAATAGATACCGGCCACACGGGCGAGGTGAGCTTGCGGTCCACTATAAGGGTAAGCACCGCCAGTGCCGCGATGATCGCGGCCGCATTCGCCACGATGAATAGTCCTCGCGCAAGTGAGAAGTCTAGGTGCCCTAATGGCGCAAGCAGCAGCGTGGCTCCCGGGGTATACAGATACAGCGGGTCAACGTGGTTATAGGCCTGCTCGTAGACCGGCTGGCCGCTAGCCATGCGCGCCACCGCGTTATACACGGTGGTGAAGTCATCCGTTGGCGTGCCGTTGCGCGCAATGATGAATACGCGGTGCACAACGAGCAATACGGCCACGGGCCAAGCGGCAACATTGATTCGGGAATTCACGGCCCCTTAGTCTACGTCCTCGCGGGTGCGGGAATACCGCAGAAACACCGTGCCATCCGTATCGGCCGCGACATTTTCCAACTGCATGCGACGGTGGGAATGCTCGCCCTTAAAAGTAGCCATCGGAGTCTCTACGCCGGTAGACAGATGCGGATCCAGGGTCAAATACATCTGGTCAATAGCATCGGCGTCCACTAATTGCCCAATCATCCCTGGTCCGCCTTCACATAGCACGCGCTTAAACCCGCGATCCTTCAGGACGGATACGTAGTCGCGCACGCTTCCTTCACCGGCATCGCAAACCTCCGCCCCCGTGCTTTCAATAGCCTCGATTCGGGTAACGATGTCTTCATCCTCCCAGCTGCTGTGTGGGGCCAAGATGATAGGTGGGGTACTAAAGTCTGTAAAAAAGTCCGAGTTGATATCGAAATCAAGGCTGCGAGAAGGCACTGCAATAGGAGCTGGGCGCGAGCCATCGGTGCTAGGAACAACGCCGGAGTAATCTTCTGCGCGCACCGTTTGCGCGCCCACCAACACCACGTCTGCCCATTCCCGTAGAGCTGCAAAAAGCTGTCCATCGGTGTCATTTCCCATGTCTTCTGAGACATGGTTCATCGTCGCCGATCCGGTCAACGTGCTGACCATATTCGTACGGATGGTGAATGTGCCGCGGGAATCAGGACCCAAAAGCGAAGAGATATCCATGTCATCCCAGTGTAGCCAGAGCGGCGAGTGCCCAGCATGGCAATAACAGCGCCATAACCTCAGCAAGACGGGCTACACCAGACGGATGAGAATCACGCCGACCAGTATCACTGCAATGCCGGCTACCTGGCGCAGCGTTACGCGGGCGCCACGCAAGCGATCAATGAGTAGGGACCCCAGCATGGAGCCGAGGAGAGTCGCAACCACGGTAAGCCCCGTTCCCAGCTGCGGTACTAAGGCCGCGTTGCCAAAAACAAACAAGGCACCCAGGACGCCACCAACCCACATCCACCAGGGATTGGCCTTCCCCTCGGGGCGCTCAATGCGAGGTCGCCAGCGTAGAACAATATTCACAATGGCAAGGGCAGATACCCCGACGCTAAAAGAAACTAAAGCTGCGCTAACAGGTGAGCCAGTAATCTGGCCCAGGTGACCATTGATCGCGGATTGGCTTGCAGTAAAACAGCCAAAAACAAACCCCGCTAAGCGCCACATCCACAGCGCTGTGGCACTGTCCTCACGCTTCGTGGGCGCGCCGGGGCCGGCGACGATGGCGATTACTCCGCCTAGGACGATGAGAGCCCCTAGCATGCGAACCACGGTCAGCGGGGATATAGGGGAGTCAAAGAGTCCAAAGTGATCGATGACGAGCCCCATGATGATCTGGCCGGCGATGGGAAGAACTACGGTCTGGACGGCACCCAAGTGGGGAAATAGGAGAATATTCCCAGTAAGCGCAACTACACCGAGTAAACCACCGAACCATATCCACAGTGGTTGGCCACCGGTGCGGGAAAGACCGAAATCACCGCCGGTGACAGCGGTGGCAATAACGAGCAAAGTAACCGTGCCCACTGCGAAAGAGATAAGCGAAGAAGAAAAGGGGGTGCCCGTCGATAAGCGCAAGCGCGTATTAACCAGGGTCTGTACGGGCAAAACAAGCCCAGCAAAAATGCCTAGAAGGATCCACAACACGACGGAACACCTTACCGGCACACAAAGAAACCCGCCCAGGCTCCTTGTGAAGTGGAGCGCAGGGCGGGGAAGTGGTGGTCCTAACTGGGATTGAACCAGTGACCTTTCCGGTGTGAACGGAACGCTCTCCCACTGAGCTATAGGACCGTGCGGTGGCTAAATGTACACCGCTTGAAATTCAAATACCTAATTGGCTGCGTAGGGGTACTCATGAGCGGGAGGCGGCTGGGCGCCTGCGGTCCACAAGAATCACACCGGTGTGATTTGGGAACGTACAAACGTGGAATATCAGCGGCTAAAAGCAAGGCGCTGGGCTGGGGATTTGGAAACTAGCGCGGAGCACGATAATGTTTCTTCTCGCACCGCAACGGAATAAAAGTTTGCGGCGCAATGCGGATGTAGCGCAGTTGGTAGCGCATCACCTTGCCAAGGTGAGGGTCGC